>ERZ833963.2163-NODE-2163-length-19878-cov-15.521919_pt1 | contig 19878 bp, 19 predicted proteins | sample MGYA00519693_ERZ833963 | MGnify/ENA primary metagenome ERZ833963 (study PRJEB31850, sample SAMEA3708748) | human gut metagenome | biome: human gut; feature: human-associated habitat; material: faeces | place: China | collected 2014 ... | reverse complement strand
TGTAGACGTAACGGGCGCAGCCACAGAATTGCTTCATCAGTTGAATCTGCATCCCGTTTGGTTTTAGTTCGAATTTAAAACCGCGCCTTATTAACACTTATGTTCCCCCACTGTGATGACCTATTGTAACGAAGTCGGATAGGCTGCATCATCGGGAAAAACGATATTGTAAAATCCGAGATAAATTTTGGGTGAAGTATCTTTGGTTCCGTTTCTCTTATTTCGCAATCAGCCGTGATGGGCTCTCGATTTCCACCGACAAATTAGGTATCAAAATATGCCGAACCACGAATCTGTGAGGCCCTTATATCACCGTCATGAATGACGGTGTTTTACGGGCCCTGTTGATAAAAAAGTTTCAGAGTCACCTGAGGTTGACTGATTTTGGATAGGTTAACCTAAAAAGAAAGAAAATGAGGTGCTCGAATATGAAGCACCTCAAGACAGGATTAAAACCACAGGTTAGCCCAAGGAGCGGGAGGCCAGTTGATCGAAAAGAGCCCTTTCTTCAGAGACGATCTTTGAAATTTCTGTCGATATCAAATCTATAACTTCACGATATAACGGACTTTCTGAATTAGAATTACGACAGTAAACGCAGAGGGGCGCATCCGGCCTGCCCCAGGCGGGCAAGACCAGCTCCAGCTTACCGCTCTGGATCTCTTCTGCCACAACACCTAATGTTAAATCAACACTGATACCGACATCTTTTAAAAGCATACTTCTGCAGTACGATCCGTCGCCTTTTAAGACATGTGGCAAACGTTCCAGATCAATGCTGGTGTTTGGATCTGAAGTTTTATTTGCACTTTTCTTCAAGAGGATCAGAGAAAAAGCCGGGCTTGTCTTATAGCGAAGAAGCAGGACGTGTTTTTCTAAATCCTGAGCTTTTTTAGGAGCCGGATGTTCTGCCAGATACTTTTTGGAGGCAAGCAGGGGAAAACGGTACTCCGCAATTTGCCTGCAAGTAAGGGTTGGTTCCTCCTTGCGATAAAAACCAACAGAAATATCGGTTTCTCGTTCTATTAGTGCCCTCAGCCCCATATCTGCAGAAAATTCGAAAGTTACACCGCTACCTTCTCGCCGCTCATAGTTGACCAATTTTTCTAAGAGGGGTTCCTTATTAAGATTAATCGGCAGTGAAATACGAATACTGCGTTTAGGTATCTTCTGAAGATTAACGCCGATTTCTCGGCATTCATTTTCAAGACGGTCTTGCGCGGCAACGAATTCTTCAGCGAACGGAAAAATCTTTATTCCGTTTTCACTGAGTTTCATCGGGCGCGGACGATGAAGTACTAAGAAGAAACCTAATTCGTCTTCTAATTTGGAAATCAGCCTCGAGGCATAGGGCAGGTCAATTCCGCATTCCTGCGCAGCATGACTCAGTGTTCGACCTTGACCTATTAAACAAAAAATCTTCCAACTGAGTTTTCGGTCGTACAGTTTCATAGCGACTCCTACAATTAAGTCTTGGTAATAATACCAATGAACAAGTTGTACGAAAGAACAACTTAGGATTTAGAAATCATACATTTTCATGAGTTCTACTTTTTCCTAACATGAAGGAAACTATTCCGAAGTCCTTGTTTTCTTGGAGACTATATGTTTGAAAATCCCTCATCTTTATTTCCTATGGTCAGATTTGTCCCGTATATGGGTGTGATTTGGACAATCCATGAAGCCTCCAAGCTTGGTTTTTACAATGGGCATCCGGAATGGTGCAATGTCGGTCAGGGGCAGCCGGAGGTCGGAGAGATCACGGGAGCGCCTCCGAGAATTAATTCAGTCAGCTTAGAAGAACCGATCGACGCCGCTTACGGTCCGGTCGGGGGAACCCCGGAGGTTCGAGCTGCGGTCGCTGATTGGATTAATAGAACCTATCGTCGTGGTCTGAAACCGTATTCGGCGGAAAACATATCTTTTGCTTCCGGCGGACGGTTAGCTTTGACGCGCCTATTTAGTATTTTCAAAGACGGCAGCCGGATAGCCTATAAAAATCCGGACTATACCGCTTATGAAGATTACTTGTACCCTCTGCGTCATTCTTGCGAATTGATTGAGTTAAGGGCGCAAGAGAAAAATGGTTTCATGGTTTCCGACACAGAATTTTCCGAATTCATTAAACAATACAGACCGGACGCTTATATCTTCTCAAATCCATGCAATCCTACCGGTCAATCAGTAAAAGGAGGATCTTTAGCCAACTATGTGGACATTTGCCGTAAAGAAAATTGTCTTCTCGGATGTGATGAATTTTATGCGACATTTGCCTATGAAGAGGATGGTTCACCCTCGAAAGAACCGGTTTCGGTGCTGCCGTTTATCGAAGATGTTAATAAAGATCCTGTAGTTGTCTTTGACGGACTGACTAAAGGATTTCGCTATCCCGGTTGGAGAGCTGCGTGGATGGTCGGACCTAAATACTTAATTGAAATGGTTAACAGAGCTGCCAGCGCTGTTGACGGCGGTCCGTCGACGATCGTTCAGAGAGCGGCAATTGAAGAGCTTTCTTCCGGACACGCAGAAGCTGAATTGCTTGCCACAAGAAAAGAATTTGCAGTTAAACGCAGGCTCATGATTGACGGACTCCAATCCATTGGAATAAGAGTCCCCGATCCGCAGCCTCTAGGCACTTTTTATGTTTGGGCCTCGCTTGAGAACCTTCCGGGAAAACTAACGGATGCAGATTACTTCTTCCATGAATGCCTTAAGAAAAAGGTTATCACTGTGCCCGGTCATTTCTTTGATGTTCGTCCTTACCGCAACCGTCCGACAAAAGAACCTTATAGCCATTTGGTTCGCTTCTCCTATGGTCCAAACCGTCGGACGGTTGCGACAGCTTTATCCCGAATGGCGGAAGTGATTCGAGAACATCGTTAGCACTGCATGCTTCCATAAGAACCACTGTTTCACACCGTGCGAACCTTCGAAAAGAAAGGATTCCACGGTGTGAAAGGTTATTGAATATGTCACAAATAACACAACTCCTCAAACAACACCGACGAAACTTGCACACCTATCCTGAGACAGCTTGGACCGAGTTCCAGACGACTTGGTACATCTATCAGCAGTTGATGGCTTTGCCGTTCAAGCTACGACTTGGCAAGGAGATCTTGAACGAAGCTTTCGTTTTAAATCGAGATGAAGAAGAGGTCAAAAGCAGTACGAAACGTGCTTTAAACAATGGCGTTCCCAAAGAGTTCATTCACATTCTTGACGAATTTACCGGCGTAATGGCGACTTTTGAGACTCATAAGTCCGGACCAACGTTCGTTTTGCGTTTTGATATAGATGCTCTTCCGATTCAGGAAACGGAGGACGCTCAGCATTTGCCGAATCTGCTGGGTTTTCGTTCGCGGCATGATAATTGTATGCATGCCTGCGGACACGATTTTCATACGGCAATCGGTTTAGTGCTTGCAAGATGGATTTCGGAACAGCGAGCCAAACTTCGAGGAAAGATTATTCTTCTTTTTCAGCCAGCGGAAGAAGGTTCTCGCGGGGCCAGAGCGGTTTCGGCTTCAGGCTTGTTGGATGAGGCCGATTATTTTGCAGCCGCACACGTCGGAATGATGGCTCGTACAGGTGAAGTTGTCATTGATCCTTATGGCTTCCTGTGCGGAACCAAGTTCAATGTTGATTTCAAAGGTCGGGCTGCGCACTGTGCGAGTGAACCCGAAGCAGGGAAAAACGCCCTTGCAGCAGCCTGTTCGGCGTTCATGCTCCTTCAGGGGATTTCAAGAAGCAGTAAAGGAGCGTCTCGGATCAATGTTGGAAAGCTCTCAGGCGGACGCGGCCGAAATATTATTCCGGATCAAGCTTACATGGAGATTGATCTCAGAGGAGAAACGACAGAGGTTAATGACTACCTAGTGAAGAGAACTCAAGAAATACTCAAAGGAACAGCTCAGTCATTGGATGTTCAACTTTCTATTGAAGATCTTGGGACGGTATATGACATCAAGAATGACCCGGAGCTTGTTGAATATCTCAAAGAGGTTGCAAGTCAATGTCCCCTTGTTAAAGCAGTCACGACTCACTCCGATTTTGGAGGCTCTGAAGATGCCTCGATCATAATTAAGCGTATTCAGCAGCTTTTCGGAAAATGTATTTATTTTGTGATCGGGGCCGATCGAACGGCAGGTCATCATCAGCCGGATTTCGATGCTGATGAGGCCGCTCTTGAGATCGGATTTGAAATGTTTAAGGGCCTGATCCAGAAGATCAATGGTTGTTAACTGCGGTTAACCATAACGGCATTAATTAAGCCTTGGATCCTTTTGTGGGTTCCAAGGCTTTTTAACTGTCAAATTTTTGAAAAATTATCTTTGTTCGGCTGATTCTTTGATAGATATCGGAGCCAAAGCCTGCTGAGGAGAAAGGACATCTCTGATTTCTGATTCGATCTCGTCTTCGAGCTCGTCCAAGAGATTTACGTCTTTGCCTTTTTTACTTAACGTATCGGTTAACTGTTCTTTGTTTAATTCTCCCACCCATCGACCGACGACAACACAGGCAATACCGTTGCCGATCATGTTGGTAATGGACCTTGCTTCGCTCATGAAACGGTCCACGCCGAGGATTAGTGCTAAACCGGCGACGGGGATGTCGCCGACGGCAGAAAGAGTTGCAGCTAACACGATAAATCCGGATCCTGAAACGCCGGCCGCTCCTTTACTAGTTAAAAGGAGAACCGTTAACAGCGTCGCCTGCTGAGTGAAGGTCATTTGGATGTCACAGGCCTGTGCAATAAACACCGCCGCCATCGTAAGGTAAATCGCTGTTCCGTCGAGATTGAACGAATATCCGGTCGGAATTACAAGACCAGTGACGGAACGGCTGACGCCGGCTTTTTGCATTTTGGCAATCATTTGAGGAAGGACAGCTTCGGAAGACGAGGTTCCGAGAACGATGAGAAGTTCCTCTTTAATATAGGCCAGGTAGCGAAGAATTGAAAAACCGTTGAAGCGACAAATCGCACCGAGGATGCCCAAAACAAAAAATAAGCAGGTGGCATAAAAAACCAGCATTAGTTTCCCTAACGGTAGCAGAGAGTGTATGCCGTATTTGCCGATTGTAAATGCCATGGCACCAAAAGCCCCGATTGGCGCGACCTTCATGATCCAGTTGATCATGAGGAAAAGGATGTCGGATCCTTTTTTAATAAGTTCGTAGACTGGGTGACGGGAGCCGCCCAAGAACTGGAGGGCAAAGCCGAAAATGATCGAGAAGAACAAGACTTGGAGAATGTCGCCCTGCGCAAAGGCCCCGACAACGGAGGAGGGAATGATATGAAACAGAAAGTCCAAAGTCGACTGAGGCTTTTCGGCTGTTGCATACATCGAGACGGAATTCATATCTAATGTTGCAGGGTCAACATGCATTCCGGCGCCCGGCTGCAGTATATTTACTAGAAAGAGTCCGACAAATAGGGCAAGCGTTGTGACGGCTTCAAAGTAAAGAAGGGCTAAACCTCCGACTTTCCCGACTTTCTTCATGTCTTCCATTCCCGCGATTCCAATGACGACAGTGCAGAAAATCACCGGAGCGATGAGCATTTTAATGAGCTTAATGAAACCGTCCCCGAGCGGTTTCATGGATGCGCCGATATCCGGGAAGAAAAAACCTAAAAGAACACCGATAACAATGGCTGCAAGAACTTGCACGTACAGTACTTTATATAATGGTTTTTTCATTCAGTCACTCCTAATAAATGGGATAAATCCCCGTTAGTTAAGGGTTTCATCTAACAACAAAGGAATGATTTTGCGGTACGGTTTTTACGCTCTTGTGACAAGTATCCCAAAAGAGGTATTCGGTAACAATTTGAATAATTTATAAAATCTGTCTTCTAATGCTTATCTGTCCGTCCAAATAAAAAAATCCGAAGCCTTTTGAGCCTCGGATTGAGATGATTTTTCAGCGAGTGGCTATTCTGTTGCAGGGGAGGCAATCCCCCCGAAGGTCATGGAAGCAACATAAGCGGCCGTGAAGTCTTCAGGCGACATGCCCGGTACGGCAAAACGGAACTGTGTTGTCTGGCCCGGTGCGAGAGCCGGCGTGACACGGGAAACCAACAGAGCGTTTGTATAAGCGTTCGGGTCCCCGTTGGCGTCCCTTCCGTACACGCGGATATCAAAAGCGACATTGGTATAAGTAATACTTTGCGGGTTGACGATAGTGAGAACAAAATCACTGCCTTTTGCGTTTCCGGAAGGTTTGTCAATGGACATTAGGAATGTTGCACCGTTAACACGGATACTGGATAGCTTTCTTGCGTCCGGCATTAAAACTGCTGTGGACGGCGGAACCAGCATCTCAAGGTAGTCCACTTGCTTTTGGAGTTGAAGTACAGTCTCTCTGAGATCCTGAACTTGCTGAGATAAAGGCACGGATTTAGATTTCGGCGCCGTACCGGCAGCCTGAACCATGGCAGAAGCAGATAGGCCTAAAGCGGCAGCCAAAAGAAAAGGAAGAGTTTTTTTGATCATGCAGACCTCCGTTAATTTTCAGGAAAGCATACAGATTCAAATCCAACTGTGTTCCTTTCTATGCGCATTTAAGGTACACGAAATTGCAACTCAAAATTGATTTTCGGGCTCTGTCCGCGAAGAAAAGTTACTAATATAAGACTGTAAGTCTCAGAGCGTTCGGAGGAATGAAAAGTGAAGTGGTTCGGAGTGGATTATCGCTATGTGATTGCCGGAGTCGGTGCCGTTTTTATTTTGGCTTATGAATTTGTCGGAACCCAATCCGGAGAAATTCAGCCGGATAAACAGGAAGCTCAAAACTCAAAAGCACTTAGCGTAGAAGCCCTAAACGAAAAACTTGCTTCCGCACTCACAGCAAATTCTGCTTCGCTCGAAGGAGTCAAAGCCTCTGTCTTAGGTCAGGACGAAAAATCCAACATCAACGTGCGTTTAAATTTTGCTGCACGCAAGGGCCCTTCTTTTACAGACGCAGAAAAGAAATACTTCAAAACCTTCCTGCTCGGATTAACTTGTGTTGAAGCGCCGTCCTATTACGACCACAGCATCGGAAACGTAAACTACGAATTTTTAGACGGAGAAGGGACGCGGTTTGACAGTGCGAAGATTCAAACCAAAGCTTGCCTGAATTTCGATAAAAACCTGAATTCAACGTATATCTCCAGAGACCTGCTTCCGGCGATCGGTTCAATCCTGCACGATCAGCCGAAGACGGCTCAGCAGCTCCTTAAAACGCCTTACGCCAAAATTCCTGAAATCGAAAGTGAGGACGGCTACGAAGTCACGCCTCTGGGTATTTCTGAAGACGGTGTGATCCGCTACCGCATCAAACATACTCAGAATCTTGCCGCTAACTTCTCTCAGGAAGATAAACATCGCTTGGTGACCGGAGGCTTTAACGGTGTTTGTCTGAACCAGCAGTTCAGAGACCGATTCAAAGAAGGATTTCCTGCTTACGAAATCGAACATGTCGATAAAAACAATCAGTTGATTGACAAGGTTTTTGTCTCTGAAGATACGTGTCGAAGCGGTCGACCGGACGGCCGCTGATCATTCTGTTGTTTCGGATCCTTCTGGTGATGGTTTCAGCCTGTAACATATACAGCAGCTAAACCAACAAGATTAAGACTATGGCTTCAAATTCCACATGGGGATCCAGAATCGGATTCATTCTGGCAAGTGCAGGCTCTGCCGTCGGCTTGGGCGCGATTTGGAAATTCCCTTATCTTGCCGGCAATAACGGCGGTTCTGTTTTTCTTCTCTCTTATCTGCTCTTTACCTTTACAGTCGGTGTGGCGATGCTCATCAGCGAGTACGTCATCGGCCGAGAGGGCAGAATGGGTGCGATCGGCTCATTAAAGAAAGTGGTCGGCAAGCACTGGGGCGTGTTCGGCACGGTCGGTGTCGTTACCGCTTTTGCGATTCTTTGCTTTTATTCCTGCGTCGGCGGCTGGTGTATCAAATATTTGATCGATGCGTTCACAGGAACCGGAATTGTCTCTAATGCGGACGAACTCAATAAAAACTTCGGTTCGTTTGTGAGCAACGGCGCCTTAGCGTACTTCTATCAGATCATCTTCTTGCTCGCCAACGCGGTGATTGTTTCATTAGGCGTACAGAAAGGGATCGAACGACTGGCTAAATTCCTAATGCCGGTGCTCTTTATCCTCATGCTCATCTTAATTGTCCGAGGATTAACGCTTCCCGGCGCCGTTAAAGGTCTGGAATATCTCTTTAAACCGAACTGGAGCGGCTTTACCTCGTCTGCGATCTTTAACGCGATGGGATTTACTTTCTTCTCGCTGTCTTTAGGCGCGGCCGTGATGGTAACTTATGCCGGCTATCTCTCCGAGAAAGTCAATCTTTTAACCTCTACGGCTTGGGTTGCATTCCTGGCGATCATGGCTGCTGTGCTCGGCGGCTTAATGGTGATGCCTGCCGTGTTTGCCTTTAATTTGTCTCCGACTGCCGGTCCCGGTCTGACATTCGTGACGATGCCGGCGATTTTCTCGCAGATGCCGTTCGGTGTTTTCTTTGCGATTCTTTTCTATTTCTGCTTGGTTGTGGCGGCGATTACGAGCTCCATGTCCATGCTTGAAGCCGTAGTGGCTTCACTTTTGGACTATACCCGTCTGTCCCGAGCGGCCGTGACTTGGATCACAACGGCTTTGGCTGCGTTCATCGGCCTTTTCTGCACTCTGAGCTTCGGATCCCTGTCCGACTTCAAGATGTTCGGCAAGAACGTGTTTGATTTGCTCGACTTCCTGACGAGCAATGTCGGTATGCCGCTGTCTGAAATTGGCTTCAGCGTGGCAGCGGCTTGGATTGCCTGGAAGGTGACGGCTAAGCAGCTTACCAGTGCCGGTCCCGTGCAGTCTTGGCTGCTCTGGGCAATTCGTATCGTGATCGGTATTCTGTCGCCGCTTCTGATTGTTACCGTGGTACTGACCGGTCTTCTCTGACAACAGCTTATTGAGACCACGAAATCGGCAGGCGAGCTTTTGGCTTTCCCGTCGGTTTGAATTTTCGATGTGTCGATCAGAACGGAACGATTTCTTCTAAGAGCGGCCCGATGCGAGGCAGGTCTTTCCAGCAGGTGGTGTAACCGGGACTTAAACGAGCGCGGGACATTTCCCAAGTGCTTTTGCCTAATTTAGAGGCCGCAAAACAGAGCGTATTTTTGCCGTAGCGCGTATTGATGGAGTCCATCAGTTCGCAGACGACCTGCTGCTGCTCGGTCTCCGGCTCCTCAAAAAGATCCTTAGTGACGGCGTCTTTCGGAACGACTTCTCCGACATACACACCGGCGCGTTTGTACAGACAGTCTCTGCGATACGTCTGGTTGAGTAATCTCCGAGCGTAATGAATGATTGTGTTGGTATCCGAGATCGGGTAGGGGAGCCCTACGCACGGATACGCGTGCTGCTGGACATCCTGCAGGCGGAAAGGATTTGTGTTTAAGACGATTCCCACGGTATGGGCAACGGTACCTTCGCGGCGCAAGGTTCTTCCGCATTCCTGGGCGTGGAAAGTAATCGCACCTAAAAGGTCGTCTTTGTCGCAGACCAATTGACTGAAACTGCGGCTTCGCATGATCTGCTGTCTTTTAGGTTTGACAAGTTCCAGCGGAATGCAGGACGTTCCTTGAAGTTCTCTTACCGTCATGGAAAGCGTAATACCGAATCGATCACGGATGGCTTCCGCATCTGCACAAGCTAAATCCAAGGCGGTACGAATACCCATCTTGCCGAGGTGCTCGGTGTAGCGTCTGCCGACGCCCCAGATTTCTGAGACGGGTTCGCAGGCAAGCGCCTTTGCCTGCCGCTGAGGCGTTAAGTCGAGCCAATTGCACACACCTTTAAGTCCGGCGTAGTGTTTTGCCAGATGGTTGCAGTACTTGGCTAAGGTTTTTGTCGGCGCGATGCCGACGCAGGTGGGAATGCCGACATCCTTAAACACTTTATCCTTGATCCGAAAGCCGAGTTTGGTCAGGTCGGTGCCTAATCCTTCGTACCCGCTCATATTGGCAAAGCATTCATCGATGCTGTACGGGTCGATGCAGTCGACTTGGGAAGCGATGGTGGACATCATGCGTCCGGACAGATTGGCATAGAGTTCGTAGTTGCTCGAGAAAACGGCGACGTTTTCCCGAAGGCAGAACTCATCGATCTCGAAGTAGGGCTGGCACATTTTGATGCCGAGCTTTTTCGCTTCTTTGGATCGAGCGACGACGCATCCGTCGTTGTTGCTGAGCACAATGACGGGGCGGTCGGTTAAGTCCGGACGAAAGACTTTTTCGCAGGAGGCGAAAAAAGAGTTTCCGTCTACCAGCGCGAATACCTGCATAGTTAGTTGCTTTTGATTGTGTACTTCACGACGCCGATAAAGCGCCATTCATCAAAATCTTTCGGGAGGATTGGCTTGTAGATCGGGTTTGAGCTCTCGGGGAGCAGGCGCAGCCCTTTGTCGTCCTTCATATAGCGCTTAACGGTAAATTCGTTGTTAATGCTCATGATGACGATGTCGCCGTTTTTGGGCTCCGGGGAGCGGTCGACGACTAAGAGGTCGCCTTCGTCCATGCCGGCCAAGTCCATGGAGTCGCCGGTTACGTAGACAAAGAATGTTGAGGCAGGATTGGCGACTAAGTATTCATTTAAGTCCAGCGACTTGTCGACATAGCTTTCTGCCGGGGAAGGGAAACCTGCCTGAACGCCGCATTCATAGACGGGAATACTCAGATGTGTCGGATTCATTGCCGGAACCAAAATCTGGTCTGTATCCAGCGTACGTGCCGGCTCTGCGACACGTTCCAGCTCACAGCGAAGCCATTTCGCGCCGCCTAACTGTTTGAAAACCGGAACCAATTCGTCCGTGAGACAGACAGAAACACGTTTTGTACTGCCGAGACCTTTGCGGCCTGCACCTTCGCGAGCGCCCCCGCGGTTTTCTTTCTTAACTTTTTTGTCCATAGCGACCGAGCCTTTCGATAAAATATGAAGGAGAGCTTTGAAATAATCATACTATTTCAAAAAATCTAATGTCAAACTCAGGTTCGGCGGAACGAAATAAGTCGGGTTCAGGCTGGAGGAGTCAGATCCTTCTTAATTTTTTCCAGTTCTTCCATTGGTAAATCTGATACCTTGGCAATGATCTCCAAAGGAATATCGTTGATGAGAATGAGCTTTGTCACTATGGATAACTTTTCCTCGGCCTTTGCTTGAGCTACAGTGCAGGCATCGACCTCGGACAACTCTTCCCCGTCTTCTTCCTGTTGTGTGGAGAAGTACAGATGTCCAGGTGAAAGTTCTACCTTCATCTTATTAACTTTCCTTTGGGAAAATCAGCCAATTAATTTTTTAGAATCCAAGCGCCGCAGAGGACGGCATAGCAAACTACTATCCGAACAGAAACAACTGCGCTTTAGAAACTTTTGCAGGTTGATTGCATCAAGCAGGATTCAACAAGCTATTTTTGATTTTCTTTAGCTCATCTACAGATAGGCCTGACGTTGCGGCAAGAAGTTCTAAAGGCACCTTATTAGTGAGTATGAGTTTAGTGACCATGGAAAGTTCGCCTTTCACGAATCCTTTTGCCTCCCCTCTAATCTCCCCTCTAATCTCCCCTCTAATCTCCCCTCTAATCTCCCCTCTGATCTCGCCTCGGGCTACGGAGCGAGCATCGACCTCGGATAATTCTTCCTGACCTTCTTCAGTTTCTTTGAAGAAGCGCAGGTGTTCTGCTAAAACTTCGTTTTTCATCTCGCCAGCCAAAAATTATTTATCAATCTGCCGGCAGCGTGCTGCCAACTCACGACTTCACCTTTCTTCGAATTTTACTTTTGCTACAGCTGACTTGTAATCGCGTTATATAGGTATTTCACAAGATCTGCATTACTAACAGTCTTTATTGAAAAAATTACCTCTATTGGTATGACAGCATCCTTAACTCCAATAGGACCTCTGTATTTACGCCAGAAATTGACGGGTAAACGGAATTTTGGTCGTGACTGCACATTCACGAGACTGGATTTTCATGCCCGTTTTCGGGCCTCTTCACACCTAACCGATCCCTCTGAGGTTAAAGTGAATCGTGAAATACGTGTTGGGGCGAAGGGGCCTCAATAAAAACTATGTTTGAGGAGCATCAATGACCAAAGCAGATAAAAAAGACGAAGTAATGAAAGAACAACTCGAGACTGAAGCCCTGATGGACGCTGAAGTCGAGGCTGCTACCGACTGCGGTCCCGTCAGCCACAAGGTCGAAAAGAAAGAAAAGGAAAAGGCTGAACAGGCTGAAACCGAAGCTCTGATGGATGCAGAAGTCGAAGCTGCCACAGACTGCGGATGCGGTTGCGGCTGCAGCAAAAAATAATTATTCCGAGTCAGCCGACTTTAAGGATTCCTTCTGAGTGCTGCTTATACATGAGCAGCCTCGGATGAGCGGGTGTTTCTCTTGCCCAAAGTCGGGTGCGCGACAAAAAGAATATTTTTAATTTGGAGGATATCGAAATGGTTCAAGTTCCTGAGTTATTTACTCAATTCATCAGCTCTTTTTCCGGCTGCATGGGCGGCAACCCCAATGCACCGATCTGGCTGGTCGTAGATCACAGCGCTCGCTGCCCGCTGCCGATCGATCCGGAAAAAGTCTTTGCCAATCCGGTTACGAATATCGATGCTTTAAAGCGCGCACTGCCGACAACATGCCCTTGCACCAAATCCGTTACTCGTCTGATTAACAGTATTACAGGCAATCCTGAAGCAGAAACTTCTCTTGTTTTCAAGCCCGAAGGACAGGAAGATAAACAGCCGATCCTTATGCTGAGTGCTTCTCCGCTCTGCACCGGAATGATTACAACGAACGCTTGGATGGAAAAGCCTGCTGTTAAGACCGCTGACGGCGAAGTCACAATGGCGAAGTACACCGGACTGCCTTCTTACCGTGATTTCCTGAATTTCCTCGTTGCTCAGAGAGGTCAGGTTTTCCAGGCCGCAGTTGCTGAAAAGAGCCCGAAGATCATTCTCTGCCAGAACATTCTTCGCGCTAATGACTACTTCAAGCTCTTCGGCGCTGATCGCAAGAACGTTGAAGCCAACGACTTCTTCCTCGTTGCTCCTGTCATGAAGAATGACAAGGAAGTTCGTACTTTGGTATTCGTCACAGACATGCTCGGCTTCGGTACCGGCGATATGACGCCTGAAAACGAACTCGAACTTCAGCAGGCCGGCAATGAATTCCGTCACTATGCACATGATGCATTTGGCGACGGATGGCTGGGTCAGTTCTCCGGCGAATTGCTGACATTGGGCAAGTAACCTTACCTTAGTGGGTTAGGACCGGCGTGACGGCTGAAATTTTTCAGCCGACGCCGGTTTTGTTTTGTCCTAAAAATTGAGGAGACAGCGTAACTCACGGTATATTTTTGTATCTGCGACTGGCAAGAAACAGAAATACAGCCGTGGGTTCTTTTTGGATTGTTCTCTCTACATTTTTCATCAGCTGCGCATACGTCTCCATCAAGGCGATGCCGGTGTCGATGGCTTTCTACGAAATCTTCCTTCTGCGCTCCATCGTTGTCTTGTCCGTAGCCATCTGCCTTGTCGCCGCCACAAAAACTTCTCTTAAGACGCATGAACCGGCGCTTCAGCTCTCGCGCGCTTTATGCGGCGTCGGCGCTTTGAGCATCAATAATCCTGGTTGCTCGGCATATTCTTCTTTCTACGGCTCAAACGCTTCAATACACAGGACCTTTGTTTCTTGGGTTATGGGTTTTCGGCTGGTATCTGTTCAGAGGCAAAAAGATTCCCTGGATGCTGTTTGCCTTTTTGCAGATCGGATTTGCGGGCGTCTTGCTTGTTCTCCGACCTGATATGGCCGATCAAAATGCTTTTTATGTCGGCCTCGGCCTTTTGTCCGGCGCATTGAGTTCGGGTTCCAGTATTTCGTTGCGTTTATTAGGACTAAAAGGTGAACCGCCGATCAGAACGCTCTTTTGGTTTGCGTTGGCTTGCACGGTGTCGGGCGCGGCAGCGACCTTGATGTTTTCGAAAGGCTTGCAGGCAGAGCATGTATTCTCGATTCCTGTTCTGCTTATGGGCGTTTTCACGGCACTCGGTCAATGGACACAAAACATCGGCTGGAAGAAAGGCAAAACGCTTCTTTGCGCTTCACTGCAGTTCAGTGCTGTGATCTTTGCCGTGATATTCGGCTATCTGTTCTTTGACGAAATTCCGGACGCATTCACGTTCTTAGGTATTTTGATTATTGTTGCCGCTTCCTTAGGCGCTACGATCTTCAGATTGAAGTATTACAAAGAAGGCTGAGCCCTAAGCTTGCAGCTGTTAGAAATACAAAAGGCCTCCGAATTAATGTCGGAAGCCTTCAAAAATCAATTACTTTGCCGCTCCGGAACTTTGTCCGGCCAGCAACGAATGATTAGACGTTCTTTTCTTGACGGTATTTAACCAGGTCTTCAACCGTAATGATCGGAAGATCGTGTTTCTTTGCGAAAGCCAATGCTTCCGGCAGGCGAGCCATCGTTCCGTCTTCGTTCATCAGTTCGCAAAGGACGCCGCAAGGATTCAGGCCGGCGATTCGCATCAAATCAACGGTCGTTTCAGTGTGGCCTCTGCGCTCTAACACGCCGCCGGAGCGGGCGCGAAGCGGATAAACGTGGCCGGGGCGAAGAAGGTCTTCTGGTTTGCCGTTGGGATTGGCAGCAGCTTTGATCGTTGTGACACGGTCTTTAGCGCTGACGCCGGTGGTGCAGCCGTGAGCAGCTTCAATGGATACCGTAAAAGCAGTGCCCTGAGTGTTGGAGTTGGAAGCAACCATCTGAGGAAGCTCTAAGCGTTTGCAGTCTTCGTCACGAAGGCAGACGCAGACGATGCCGGAGCATTCACGGATCATCAGAGCCATTTGCTTTTCTGTCAGATGATCGGAAGAGTAGATTAAGTCGGCTTCGTTTTCGCGGCTTTCGTCATCAAGTACGACGACGCCGTTGCCTTCTCTTAAACCGGAGAGAGCATTTTCAACACGGGTGATCGGGTCATTTCCGAAGTGGTCGAGAGTCAGTTCAGCTTTTGTTTCCTGCATGCTGGTCATCTTTAATTCTTCAAATTCATATAAAAAGATCGGACAAGGATAAGGCATTCTTGTCCGATCTGCTGTGAACTTTTGTACGAAACGGTTAGCTGAAGATTAGTGGGAAATCAAAATACCCACAAAGACAACCGCAAGAACAGCCATGGTGAGCGTGATTTCTTCCTTCTTTCCTGCCAGAAGCTTCAGAAGCACGAAGCTGATGACGCCGAAAGCCAGACCTGTGGCAATGTTGAAGGTAAACGGCATCATGAAGATCGTTAAGAAGCAGGGAAGGCCGGTCGTTACATCAGAAAAATTAATTCTGGAGGCAGTACCCTGAAGCATCATGTAACCCACAATGATCAGAACGCAGGCGGTCGCAAAAGCCGGAACCAAGGTGAGCAGCGGAGCGACGAACAAAGTCAAGGCGAAGAAACCGGCGAGGAACAGGGCGCAAAGACCGGTTCTGGCACCGGCTTCAATACCGACGGCACTTTCCAGAATCGCGGTAGAAGTCGGTGTGCCAATGAAACCGGCGCCCATCGTGGCGATAGAGTCAGAAATAAGGGCTCGGTCAAGTCCAGGAATATTACCGCTCTTATCCATGAAACCGGCTCGGAAAGACAAGCCGATTAAAGTTGACATGTTGTCAAACAAGTCCACCATCGTAATCGAGAAGAGCACGCCGACAATACCGACAGTCAGCATCTTATTGAAATCGACCTGGAAGATGGTTTCGGTCGGAAGGAGTTTGAAGTCGGTGGAGAGGAGATTGTGAATTCCGTCTGTCGGGGTCACACCGGTGACGATGCCTAAGGCGGCAACGATCAGGATGGTAATCAGCAAAGCTAAGCGAATGCCTTTGGCCATCATCCATCCTGCAAGCACCACACCGAGAATGGTCAGATAAGCTTGCGGCTGCATCATATTGCCCAAGCCGATCATGGTAGAAGGCGTGGCGACAACGATGCCGGCGTTTTTAAGACCGATAATCGTAATGAAAGCGCCGATACCGGCCACAATCGCGAGCTTAAGATCCAGTGGAATCGCTTTAATGATGGCTTGCCGGATTCGGGTGACCGTCAAAATGAAGAACACGAAGCCGGAAATCACAACTGCGGCGCAGGCGGCTTGCCAGGTCAGGCCCATGGCTCCGCAGACGTAATATGCGAAGTACGCGGAAATTCCGAGGCCCGGCGCCACAACCACCGGATAGTTGGCAATGAACGCAATCATCAATGTACCGAGAATTGCCGCCCAAATGGTAGCGACCGTGGCGTCTCCGATCGGCATCCCTGCGTCAGCAAGCATGCCGGGGACCACGATGAAAAGATAACAAACTGCGAGATATGCCGAGATGGCACCTAAGAATTCTGTCTTAGTCGATGAGCCGCGCTCTTTGACTTTAAAAAGCTTTTCGATGAGGGACATGATTTAAGGATCAGTTTTGTGAGCTGTAATTCTATGAATTATTGTTCTATTTAGAAGTAACGACTCATTGCTAAGCACCATTTTCGGCTTAGAAAAACTTTTTTGCATTTGCGAGGCTTGAAATTTCATCGGCTCGTCACCATCTAAAACCTACGTGCAACCTTGATACAATTCCTGAACAATATTTTCTGGAGAATTAAAAGTGCGTATTGCCATTCCTTACGAAGACGGCGTTGTTTGCCAGCATTTCGGCAAAGCTCCTCAGTTCAAGATTTTTGACGTTCAGCCTCAGGGCATCGTTGAAAGTGTTGTGATTGACAGTGAAGCCTCCGGCCACGAAGCTCTGGCTGAATTCTTAGCCACACAGAGCGTTCAGGCTGTTATTTGCGGCGGCATTGGCCAAGGAGCTTTGGTTTCTTTGGCTCAGAGCGGTATTGATGTGCTTCCCGGCGTTTCCGGCAATCCCGATGAAGTCATTGAAGCCCTGATTGCAGGAACCCTTCAGCCTGAAGGAAATGGCGGTTGCGGCTGCGGATGCGGCGGACACCATCATGAAGAGCATGCCGGCGGCTGCGGTTGCGGCGGTCACGGTCATGAAGAACATGAAGGAGGCTGCGGATGCGGCGGCCATGGTCATGAAGAACATGGCGGCGGCTGTGGATGCGGCTGTCACTAAATAGCTTTCATTAACGGGTGGAGAAAAGGTCCGGGTTTTTAGCCTCGGACCTTTTCGTTTTGGGCGTCGATGTCGGCTCCCTAAATTCTTTGGATTACTTCATCTCTTCGATCGCATTTAGAGCTGCATGCCGGCCGGAATAAGAAGCAAATCCGAAAGCATGCCCCGAAGACCAAGTGGAATAGGTCGGTCCTACCATATCGGAGACCTCAAGGCCGGTGGCGTACAAACCTTTAATCGGTTTGTTGTTCTTGTCCAGAACCTGATGCTTGCGGTTGGTGTTTAAACCGCCGTAAGAACTGAAGAAGTAGGCTTTGAGTTTGATGGCGTAAAGTTTCTTCGTATTCAGTGGACGGAGATAGGCTTTTTCTTTGTAATATTCACCGTCATAGCCGACTTCGCAAGCCTTTTTGTATTGGTCAACGGCTTTCTGCAGGTTGGCTTTCGGAACGCTTAATTCTTTAGCAAGCTGAGCAACGGAGTCTGCGGCCTTAAAGCCGTCGGATTTAACAGCGACGGCTTCGTTGATCTCTCTTTGCAGATTCGGCAGTTTCTGTCCGACCGGAACCAAAACGCCGATACCGGAATCCACGCCTTTTTCCATCATGTATTTGACCTGGCTGTCATCAAAGATCGACCAGCCATAATGATGAGGCTGCGCGTAAATCGCGTTGGCGGCCTGAGCAAAAGAGAAGGCGACATCTTCATTGCTGAAGCGGTTGCCGTCGCAGTTGACCCAAAGTGCAGAAGGCTGCCAGGATGTGGCATAGAGGTTGCCTAAGAATTTGATGCCTTTGCCTTCGGTGCCAAGATGCTGAACGAACGAAACATTTCCCATCGCTGCACCGGCTTTGGTTGCCATAATGATGCCGTCACCGGTTTTGCCGATAGGAACAGAACTCTTCCAGCCTTCAGGATCGCGATGCGCCCAGTCTTTGACTTTTTGAGGATCGTCGCCGAAACCGCCGGTCGCAAGAATGACGGCTTTTGCGCTGATGGTGTAGGTATTGCCTTTTTCATCTGCAGCTTTCGCACCGACGACTGCGCCTTCCTTATTCAGGATTAGTTCAGTGGCAGGTGTTCCTAGCTTGGTTTCTACGCCGGCCTTGTCGGCAGCATCTTTGAGTCCTTTGATTAAGCCTGCACCGTGATTTGTGCCTTTGTAATCACTGATGACGTGCCAGGTTGCGGCCTCCCACGGCGTCATGCGCACAACTTCAAATTTGATGCCGTGACCGGCGAGCCAGGAGATGTTTTCAGCGCTGCCTTCGACATAATCTTTGGTTTTAGCGGCATCAATCACATAGCCGTGTTTTTCCATTAAGGTTTTGAAAGCTTCTTCTTTGGTAAGAGGATCGCTTCTCAGGCGGTTCCATTCGGAACCGACCGCGAACAAGCCTTCAGCAAATTGAGAACTGCCTCCGACGCCAAGGTTCTTTTCTAACAGGATGACTTTCTTGCCTTTTTCAGCGGCTTGGACGGCTGCCGTTAAACCTGCTGAGCCTGCGCCGACGACCAGAACATCCGTAGAAAGGTTCTGGTTAGCCGCAAATGCGGCCTGGCCGAATGTAAGAGCAACAAAGGCGGCAGTAAGCGTTAATTTTGTTCGCATAGTTTCTCCTTTGGATGGATTTTTTACCGTTCAAAGTTACTCTTTTTCAAAAAACGACCCCGTTAAGTACTGAACAGTTTGACTCATGAAAGTTTCGTCCTGTTAAGTACTAAACAAATTGCAGTTACCAACCTCAGAATCCCCGATGAGAAGGAGTTTTCGGCTATATTCAGGGTAATCGCTATATCTCAAAAATAGTTACGGGGTTACACTCACAAGGATAAAAAGAAAAAATACGGAAATGAGACAGATACTTTTTGGTGAACAATGGTTCCATCCTGAGGCGCCGGCAGAGGTTGTAGAAATCTTTAATCGCCTAGGCGAAAAGCGTACCTTCAAGAAGGGAGAGGAACTGAAATACGGCGCGCCTGACGGAGAAATTACACTTCTTTTGACCGGTCTTTGCCTCTATCGCTTTTGAGACACGCAGGACAAGGAGCACGTACTAAGTCTCATTCTCCCTAATCGAACGATGGGTGATATCGATGGGCTGACGGGAACAATGGCAAACGTCAGCGCCTATACGATCAAGAACAGCACAGGATTGGTTCTTCCGTATGATGTTTGGCATAGCGAAATCAGAAAAGACATCAACATCTACGAAAAGGTCGCTCAAAACATCACCTTTAAACAAGAAAGTCACATCGAAGCGCTTCTGGCTTGTTTCACGCTGGATATAGACAGCCGTCTGCGCGCATTTCTGCATTCGTTGATCAAGTCCTATTACAAACCCAATTATGCAGGCTGGAATCCGATGCCGGTTCGGCTGACGGCTACTTTAATCGCTGCCATTATTTCAGCAAGCCGGACCTCTGTCTCATTGACGCTAAGTTATTGGATGGAAAAAGGCTGAATGAAGAGAGACGGCAATATAGCATTGTTCCATGGTTCTATTTTCACGAATTTGAAAGACTGGTGGGCTCCGGGCGCTTAACTCAAATATTGCTATCCAATTGACTTATAACTATTTCTTCATTTTGAGATTAAGTAAGCTCTGTAAAATGCTTGATTCTTCCCAATGGCCTTTAGAGACTTAAGGAACCTCTGCACAAAAGGTGGGTGATATGCTATAATTAGCACACTACCGA
>ERZ833963.2158-NODE-2158-length-19903-cov-3.821846_pt1 | contig 19903 bp, 13 predicted proteins | sample MGYA00519693_ERZ833963 | MGnify/ENA primary metagenome ERZ833963 (study PRJEB31850, sample SAMEA3708748) | human gut metagenome | biome: human gut; feature: human-associated habitat; material: faeces | place: China | collected 2014 ... | reverse complement strand
GCGTATGGTGGGATACCGCCCGATATAAATAACCCCACATAATCCTATCTGAAAGAGGATATCTTATAATGCAACCGGATAAAACCTACATTATAACCTATCCTCTTTTTTTAGTACTATCCAATCAGTAGTTGTAAAACAAGAATCTACCATGAATATAAAAACATTACTATCCATCCTTTTATGCTTCACGCTTGCCACCGCACAAGCCCAACAAGAGGATTTCGGGCAAGATACCCTTATCAATCCGAGTGCAGCGACCTTCAACTTCAACATCGCTCCGGGTCCCATAAAGCCCACCGAAGAATCCATTGCTGCACATTACCAATGTCCCGAATGGTTTCGCAATGCCAAGTTCGGCATCTACATGCACTGGGGCATCAACTCCATCCCCGGTTATGACGGTCATTACGGCAGATGGATGTACTGGTATCAGGAACCGGACTCCAGCTTACGCAAGTATCCCATACTGGGCTACAAAGCACTTGCACCCAAAGTATACCAGTATCACCTGAAAAAGTACGGTCATCCTTCCAAATTCGGTTATAAAGATTTCATACCGATGTGGAAGGCCGGCAAATTCAATGCAGACTCGTTGGCTGCCTTTTACAAAGAAATCGGAGCCAGATTTATCGGTGTAATGGCTGTTCACCATGATAATTTCGACTTGTACGACTCAAGTCATCAACCCTGGAATTCCGTAAATATGGGTCCCAAGCTGGACATCGTAGGTGCATGGCAGAAAGCATGTAAAAAGGCAGGTGTTCATTTCGCCATCTCTTCCCACCTTAGCAATTACTGCCACGAGCATATGTTCTACCAAGGTAGCAATGCCGACCCGGAAGGTCCGTATGCCGGTATACCCTACGACTATATGAACCCCGCCTACGAGGGATTATACGGCAAGCGTACCCCCGACCGTATCATGCGGCTGGAACCGGAATTCGCCCAGTCATGGTATCTCAGGACTAAAGAGCTGATAGATAAATACGAACCCGAATTACTCTATTTCGACGGCCCGCTTCCCAACGGCATCTATGGTCAGCAGTTGGCGGCACACTTCTATAATAAAAACCTTTCACAGAAAGGTGTACAAAAAGGCGTACTCACCATTAAGCGAGAAAGGGCCGGATATACGCTGGACCGTGAATGTTCCGGCGAAGACGATTTACAAAAGAACCCGTTTCTGGTGGACACCACAATCAACCCCGGCTGGTTCTATATGGGAAATTCCCTGAACATCAACGATGAGGGAGGAGATGCCGGTATGAGTTCAGCCGTACAAGGAGAAGCAAAAGACAAACTGCGCATGACAGCAGGACAAATTGTAGATAATCTGATAGATATTGTCAGCAAGAACGGTAATATGATGCTCAATGTAGGCCTTCGTCCTGACGGCAGTTTGCCCGAAACATTCCGGAATGAACTTATGAAAATAGGTAACTGGCTAAAACTGAATGGTGAGGCCATCTATGATACCCACCCTTTCACAGTATACGGCGAAGGTAATTTTTCCGCCAAAGCCCACCAACAGCAGTATGCGGACTATTTATATGCATTCACAGCCAAAGATATACGTTTCACTACCAAAAAGAATACAATATACGTCTTTGCGATGGACTGGCCGGGAAACGAAGCAATACTTAAGATACGGCATCTCAATAGCAAGAAAATACAGAATATACAATCGGTCTCTTTCCTTGCTTCAGGAGAGACAGTGAATTGGACGCAGGATATAAACGGTTTATCCATTACAATGCCCTCTCGCCCGGCAGGAGAATACGCTTATGTATTCAAAGTAACTCTATCGGATATTTAAAAAGTATCTTTATAGCATAGCTAACAATCGTTTGGTAAAAATACTTCGGTTGTCTGTCTTCCAAATATAGGAAATTGCCGGTTCTGCTCTGCTTTATACAGATTTAAAAGAACCTTCAACAAGACTGAAAGCGTTTTATACCATCTTGGCAAACACTGAAACGCTTCCAGTCCTCTTTTTTATATGAACAACTTACTTTTGCAATCGGTTAATTATCATCTTTTAAAACATCAATCATAATTTATAATGAAAAAATACATTGTAATAGCATGGGTATTCAGCCTGATAGCAACCTGCATAAACGCCGGTAACATTACCCGCATACATGAGAATGAACGTGAGACTCCATTCCCGCAACGCGAACACACTTTATATATAAACCCATCGCCTTTGTTAGTGCCCCAAAGCATGAAGCAATCGGATTTTCTGCAATTCAATCTTTCAAGAAGCAAGGATTTTACGGATGAGAGTACAATACTCTCCAAACCGTCACCTTGGTGTATGTTCAATCCTCATAAGATACTGGAAAACGGAACATGGTACTGGCGTGTGCGTTCGGTAGATAAAGCCGGCAAGGAGTTTCCCTGGAGCAAGACCTACAGTTTCACCGTAAGCGACGACGTTCCTCAATTTGTCACACCACCGTTCAGTGTATTTCTTAATAACATCCCCGAAGACTCTCCCCGCATCTATTGTTTCCTGAACAACAGTCTGGAAGAAGCGCGTAAAGACGTGCGTTTGCATCCGGAGTTCGAAAATATGATTAGCGATTCGCGGGATGCGCTCAGTGAAAATTATGCCAATGATACAAAACCATACAGGCAGATTGCCCGTATGTATATGGCCTGCGACAAGTTGAATACGGCTTATCAAATGCTGCAACAAGACAACTATGCCAATAAAATGGTGCAAAACATACGCTATCTGTTAGCCGTAGAACCCGACCAACAGGTTATCAACAACGACTTCAATGCCGGCGAACTGGTATATACCCTGGCCTGCACTTACGACAATTGTTACGATCGTTTCACCCCGCAGGAACGCAAGCAAATCGAAATGATTGTAATGGATGTATTGTCGCGTTATTACCTGAAACATATCCTATGTAAAGAAGAAACCCATATCTTCGACAATCATTTCTGGCAGTTCACCTTCCGCCATCTCCTGCAGGGAGCTTTGGTGATGTACGACAAATACCCCCTTGCCAAAGAATACCTGAAATACAGCTACGAACTATGGACAGCCCGCGCCCCGGCATCCGGATTTAACCGCGACGGCTCATGGCACAATGGAACAAGCTATTTCAGTGCCAACAGCGTTACATTGGCATACGTAGCTACCTTGTTCAGCCATCTGACTGGAACAGACTTCATGCAGCACCCTTGGTATAAGAATGTCGGTATCGGCATGCTGTACAGTTGGCAACCCGAATCGTTAAGCGCCGGTTTCGGTGACGGACACGAAAAGACTAATCCCAAACCTCTGCGCATCCGCAGTGCCTTTGCCGATTTTATGGCACGTACCACCGGCGATCCCTATGCCACCTGGTACTCCTCCATAAACGATCGCTACAAAAACGAATCGGAAACGCGTCTGTTCCGCATGGCAAGCGGCAAGCAACGTCCGCAACAGTCCGAATTGCCAGCCGATGCCCCCAAAGCCGTATGGTTCAAGGACAGCGGAGAGATGATTGCCAACAGCAATCTGAAAGACTACGAACACAATATCAGCCTGAGCTTCCGTTCCAGTCCTTTCGGTTCCGGCAGCCATACACACTCTAATCAGAATGCCTTCAACCTGCATTATGGCGGAAAAGCCATATATCACGCTGTGGGACATTACATGAACTTTGCCGACCCGCACAATCTGCTGTCTTACCGGCACACCCGCGCCCATAACACGATATTGGTAGACGGTATCGGACAGCCTTTCACCACCCGTGCATATGGCAATATCGTACGTATGTTCAACGGAGAGCACATATCATATGCCTTGGGAGATGCTTCCAATGCTTATTGCGGCATCAGCGAATATCCTATGTGGCAGAAGAATTTCGCAACCCACAAGTTGGAGCAGTCACGCGAAAACGGCTTCGGAGAGACTCCTTTGAAGAAATACCGCCGTCATATCTTCCTACTCCATCCTAATATTGTAGTAATTTACGATGAACTGGAAGCAGAAAAAGCCGTCAGATGGGATTGGATGCTCCACAGTCCCGTGAAGTTCGATATAGACGAGTCCACCGCTACACTGACAACACAAAACCCCAAAAGTCGGTATAAATCTGTTGCCCGTCTGTTCTGCGAGCAGCAATGCGTTATCACACAGACCGATAATTTCGTTGCTCCTCCCAATGAGAAAATAGCGACGCGCGGTGAAGATTTCACCGCTCCCTGGTCATTGACAGCAGGTTTCACCCCCTGCAAAAATAACCGTATTCTTACTATTATTCAGGTAGAGGCGGACGGTAACAAAGTTGTGGACATAGAGCAATCCCAAAACAGATTCCAATGCGGAAACTGGATTATCGAAGCAGAACTGAATGCCAAGCATCCGGCAAGTTTATATATCCATAACAAGGACTCAAAAGCCACATTCAGTTATGGGAAAAAGAAATTGCCTATCAACGACAAGAAATATGAATGTAAATACAAATATTCTTCCATCCTTTACGACAAAATCAATGGATTGTGGAAAACCCAAGAGATGGAAGACAGAGCGGCACTTCCTACCGGAAAAATTCAATAGGTATATAAATATAAAAAATACTAGCTTAACCGACAAATAATAACACATTTATCATCACTCATCACTTTTAAGGTCAATTAACTGGTAATATGACGGTTGAGTGGTTACAAGAGCAGTTATAACAGTGACGACCGAATGTTGATCGTCACTGTTTTTCAAGTACATTCCGCTATATATTACTCTGCAATGTTCTGATTCACAGCCCTTACATACACTTTATGCGACCCTTGCCCCAATGTTGTTAAAATACCTTTCTCCACCAGTAAATTGAGGTCATTCAACGCCTTGTTCTTCAAAAGTCCCGTAATTCCGCTGTAATCCTTACGCGTAATGAAAGGATTTGCATCCAAAAACACGCACAGTCTGCGGTAACGTTCCGCACCGCTGATATCCTCACTGTGCCGGAAGCCATACCCTACCCTTACACGTTCCACAAATCCGGCACACTGTTTCCGGAAGCCGGGCGATACGCGGAAATGCACCTTGCCAAAAAATATCGTCTGCGCATGGATTTCCTTCTTGTCCATGACAGGGCGTGCTGTCAGTCCCGCCGAGAAATGTCCCATATTGCCCAACTGTACATGATGCCCTTCGGAAAGGTAATAGGAAATGCGGCTTTCCAATGCAGCAAGCACTCCCTCTACGTCTCCGGGAGTAAAACTGGTTGCCTGTGAAATATCGCTGACCAGACGTTTGCCGGTGATAGTCCCCTTGTTCACGATGCGGGGATACATGGGTTGTAATTCGCCGTCTCCTTTCGGGTTGGGCTTTCTCTGAAAATCATACTCTGCTGCCATTGTCGTTCTGTTTTTTTAGTTATGTAATAATTGAAAATCTTATTGTATCGGTAGCTTACGCAATTCGGCCGCATAAATTCGGATATTCTCCGCGGTCCGTTCGGGAAAAGCAGGAAGATAAACAACGCTTTGCTTCGTTGTTTTTATTTGTCCGGACCATGCAAAATGCCGTTATGCTTATAGTAAAACCCCGTTTTGCAGTTGCAGGCCCGGCGGTTGCCGGCTGCGGGCTGTGGGGCCCGCATATGAAGGCTCTTCGGCCCGCAATTGCAAAACGGGGTTTTACACCTTGTAAAGATACAAAATTCATTAGGAAAAGTCAAGTTTTCAACGGTTTGTTTTCCAATTATTTCCATTTATTTCCGGAGATAAATGCTGGCAAAAATCTTAAAACAAAAGGGCGGATTTGCTTGCTTCCGGCCCGTTTTATGCGTATCTTGCAGAGTCTAAGAGAAACGCTCTTATCTCCACTAAATTTTTCCAAACAACCAACACCGGATGAGAATAACCTTTATCAAGGAAAACCGTGACGCGGGCACGGAAAGTATCAGCACCTGCGATACAGCCGCATTTATTACCAGAATCAAGTCGGAAACCAAGCCCGGACATGTCAGTGCATTACGCACCATGCTCGAATATACAAACCATGGCAGCGGCGGAACCTACGGACATATCGACAAGCTTCCCCGCATATGCCCCACTACGGAGTACGGACGCAGCCGCGAGGGTGAACGGCGGATGAAACGCTACAACGGTATTGTACTGCTGGAAGTGAGCGGTCTGTCCGGCATGTCCGAAACGGAACTGGTGAAAGAACAGGCGGCACTTCTTCCCCAAACCTATGCAGCTTTCGCAGGAAGCAGCGGACGGAGCGTAAAAATATGGGCGCTGTTTGCCTTGCCGAACGGCAAACTTCCGCAGCGGGAAGAAGAAATCAACCTGTTTCATGCGCATGCCTACCGCATGGCGGTACAGTGTTACCAGCCCTTGTTTCCGTTTCCCGTGACACTGAAAGAACCCTCTCCTACCGACACTTTCCGCATGACGCTGGACGAAACGCCTTACTTCGCCCCCAATGCCGTACCTTTCTGCCTCGAACAACCCGTAACCATGCCCGGTGAACGGACATTCAGCCAACACAGACTGGCGGAAAAAAATCCTCTGAAACGATTGCAACCGGGATTCGAGTCCTCACAGACATTTACCCTGCTGTTTGAAGCGGCACTGAACCGTGCACTGAATGAAGTGGAGAACTGGCAGCGCGACCGGGATGATTTCCACCCGCTGCTCATCCCCATAGGCGAACAATGCTTCAAAAGCGGTATTCCCGAAGAAGAAACCGTCCGACAGGTAATGATGCACTACCGACAGCAAGCAGACGAACAGACGGTGCGTACCACATTGCATAATCTCTACCGCGAATGCCGGGGATTCGGCAAAAAGTCTGTGCTGACTCCCGAACAAGACACAGCATTGAAACTGAACGAGTTCATGGAACGGCGTTACGAGTTCCGATACAACCAGTTGATGGGCGATTTGGAATACCGCCAACGCGACTCCGTACATTTTTATTTCCACGTGATGGACCAGCGTGCACGTAACAGCGTGGCGATGGATGCCCTGCAAGAGGGAGTGCGTGTATGGGACAGAGACGTGAACCGCTACCTGACTTCCAACCGTGTGCCGTTATACAATCCGGTGGAAGAATATCTGTACAACGTAGGCCGCTGGGACGGCAAAGACCGTATCCGTGCACTTGCCGACCTTGTTCCCTGCAACAATCCATATTGGCGCGAACTGTTCTACCGCTGGTTTCTGAACATGGTGGCACATTGGCGGGGGCTCGGCAACAAGATGCATGCCAACAGCACGTCACCGCTACTGATAGGTGCGCAGGGCTATCGCAAGTCTACTTTCTGCCGCATCATCCTTCCACCCGAACTGCGTTTCGGATATACAGACAGTCTGGACTTCGGCAGCAAACGTGATGCAGAGATGTATCTGGGACGTTTTCTGCTGGTCAACATCGACGAGTTCGACCAGGTGAGCATCCATCAGCAAGGCTTTCTAAAACACCTTTTGCAGAAACCCGTTGCTAATCTGCGAAAACCCTACGGGAGCAGTATTCAGGAAATACGCCGGTATGCCTCGTTCATCGGGACGAGCAACCACAAGGATTTGCTGACGGACAGCAGCGGCAGCCGCCGTTTTGTATGCGTGGAAGTGACGAATCCCATCGATACGAATGTGACGATAAACTATCGTCAGTTGTATGCACAAGCCATGCAAGCGATACGCAGCGGCGAACGTTACTGGTTTGATGATACAGATGAAGTGATTCTGAAAGAAAATAACCGTGAATTCGAACAAATCAGCCCGATTGAGCAATTGTTTCATTGTCATTTCCGTTTACCGAAAGAAGAAGAAAAGGGAGAATGGATGTCACCGATACAGGTTTTGGAAATCCTACATGCAAAAAACAGCACTACGAAGCTGACAGAAGGGTATGCAAAATATTTCGGAAGGATACTGAAAAAGAACGGTGTAGAAAGCAAACATACCAACAAGGGGGTTGTATACCTGATTGTCAAGTTATAATATTTCATATTTATGGAGTGATGACCAATTTTCAGTCATCACTCCTCATCACGTTATCATCACTCTTTAACAATCTTATTCTTAATAGATTATGCAACAAGTGACGAGTGATGAGAATATTTCACTTTATCCAATCTATACAAAATTAAAACGTCGTTCAACAGAAATGAAATACATTTAAACTACAACATTTTTATTTTCAACACCAGTGAATCTGCAACTCCATTAATTTCATTTACTTTGTATTGTACAAAACAATATAACTATGAAGTTCATTATCATTTTATTAGCTTGTGTCTTATCCTTTGGAACTATGCAGGCACAATTACTTAACAAAGAAGTATTTTCACTACTCAACCTGGACTATCCCGGATTGGAGAAAGTAAAAAAGGCCTACTACGAAGATAAATTCGAGGAAGCTTCCCAAGAATTATTGAAGTACTATCGTCAACGTACAGGTGTAGTCAATCCTTTCCTGGATTTAGAAAACATCACAATCAGTCCTACCCAACAAAAATGGGCGGATGACGCTTTACAGCACACATTCTTCGTACACAACGGTTATCAGCCCTCATATAACTATGGCAAGGATATCAATTGGCAATATTGGCCGGTAAGGGATAACGAACTCCGCTGGCAACTCCATCGCCACAAGTGGTTCACTCCCATGGGTAAGGCTTATTGGCTGACTAAAGATGAAAAATATGCCAAGGAGTGGACATACCAGTTTCTGGATTGGATAAAGAAAAATCCTCTGCAACAGATTGACCCCGTCTTATATGAAGTATATGACGTAGATGGTGTAAAAGGATTAGCGGAAAATGTACGCTTTGCATGGCGTCCGTTGGAAGCAAGCGGCCGTCTGCAAGACCAAATCAACCAGTTTACGCTATTTCTGCACTCTCAGGCCTTTACGCCCGAATTTCTTACCGATTTTTTAGTGAACTACTCCAGACATGCCCACCACACCATGGCTAATTACTCACAACAAGGCAATCATCTTTTGTTTGAAGCCCAATATGTACTTTGCGCCGGTATTTTCTTCCCCGAATTTATAGAAGCCCCAAATTGGCGCAAAAGCGGTATCGGCATCTTAAACCGTGAAATCAAGAAACAGATATATGATGACGGCGGACAATATGAATTGGACTTAGGCTATCATGGAGGCTGTATCAGTATCTTCAGCAATGCACTCAACATGGCCCGACAAAACGGTTATGGCAACGAATTTCCCGAATCATTTGTCAATACCATCAAAAAAATGATGCTGTTCGCTATGCACACTTACTTTCCCGATTATACTTTCCCTTGCTTCAGCGATGCCCGCCGTGCAACACCATTCAGCCTTGTACGGAATTTCCGGCACTGGTCGATGCTTTTCCCGGAAGACGAGCAGCTACGTTACTTTGCCACACAAGGTAAAGAAGGTAAGGAACCCTCGCAGCTTTGCCATGCTTCCAAAACTTCCGGTTTCTTTACTTTCCGCAACAGTTGGAAACAAGATGCCACAGTAATGATATTGAAAGCCGGACCGAAAGGCGAATGGCATTGCCAACCCGACAATGGAACTTTCGAATTATGGTTTAACGGTAAAAACCTCTTTCCCGATTCCGGTTCGTTCATCTACGGCGGCGATGAGGAAGTATGGAAACAACGTAACTGGTTTCGCCAGACAGCAGTACACAATACTCTGACACTTGACAACAAAAACATAGAAACCACCCAATCCGTCACCAAATTATGGAAGACGCTGCCCAATGCCCAAGTACTCGTCACTGAAAATCCGAGTTATAAAGAGTTGACACATCGGCGTTCCGTATTTTTTGTAGACAACAGTTATTTCGTCATCGTCGATGAAGCCATCGGTAATGCCACCGGTAATGTAAACCTTCACTATCAACTCTGCGACGGTAAAGCAGACCTTGACAAGGCTAAAGGACAACTCTCCACACGCTACCCCGGAAGTAGTAATGTACTGCTTCGTTGTTTTGGTCCCGACAAGATGCAAATGGTGGAAGAAGAAGGCTGGTACTCCATTGCTTACCGCCAACGTACCCAACGTCCGGCCATAGCATTCAACGTAGAGAAAACGACCGGTGAAACCGTACGCTATGTTACTGTCATTTATCCGCAGAAACAAGTGAAAAAATCAATGAAAATATCGGCATCCATAAAAAATGCTACAGATAATAAGTTAGAAGTGGAAGTGAGCGTAAACGGCCGAAAACAAACATTGGGTTACGAATTCTAATAAAAGAGTTATTTACATATATTTTATTCAATAGAGTTTATTATAGAATAAAGAGCAAGGGTATTGAAAATCAATGTCCTAAAATCTTATTCTATATAATGTTTAACAATCATGAAAAAAACAATCATTCTTTTATTTTCCCTTATGGGAATCATCTCAAGCATTCAAGCACAAGCGGGTTTTGCTGTCGGAGATATTCATTTGAAGTCCAAAACGTATGAATGGCCTACTGACCCTGCCGTATTGGAAAAACTTAACAAATGGCAGGATCTCAAGTTTGGTATCATGTTCCATTGGGGAATCTATTCAATTCCCGGCATTGCCGAGTCCTGGTTACTTTGTTCGGAAGACCGCTTTAGCGAGCGTAGAAAGCGAGTAAGTAATGGCATGAACTATGAAGAGTTCAAACAATGGTATTGGAACTTGAACCGTTTGTTCAATCCTGTTAAATTCGAACCGGGACAATGGGCGGATATTATGTACGATGCAGGATGCAAGTATCTTATCTTTACGACTAAACACCACGACGGTTTTTGCATGTACGATACAAAATTGACAGACTATAAGGTTACCAATACACCTTATAAAAAAGGGAAATACAGTAATGTTGCCTACCATGTATTTGATGCGTTCCGCCAAAAAGGCTTCATGATAGGTGCCTATTTTTCTAAACCGGATTTCCACAATACGGATTACTGGGATCCTTTTTGGGCAACTCCAGATCGCAATCCCAATTACCCCCTTGATAAATATCCTCAAAAATGGGAAAACTTCAAGAAATTTACAGCAGGACAGATTGATGAATTAATGAGTAATTATGGAACAATAGATATACTATGGCTGGATGGCGGGCAAGTCAGACCCCCAAAGTTTGATATCGGTATAGATAAAATCATTGATAATGCACGCCAGAAACAACCTGGTTTACTGGCCGTGGATCGTACTATACCCGGACGTAACGAGAACTACCAGACACCAGAACAATCCATTCCTAAAGAACAGTTATCCAATCCGTGGGAAAGTTGTCTGACTTTAGGTAAAACATGGGGATGGTCTCCTCATACAACTTATAAATCGGCTACATGGGTCATTAACACATTAGCCGAAATCGTAGCCAAAGGCGGGTGTTTGGCATTAAATGTAGGACCTACTCCACAAGGTTGTATTGAAGAAGAAGCCATTGAAATATTAAAAGAAACAGGAAATTGGTTACGTAGAAACGGAGAAGCTATTTATGGAACTCGTACCACTCCTAATTATCATAGTGGCAACACATGGTTTACCGCAAACAAAGACGGAAAAACCATTTATGCCATTTACACCCTTCCTGAAGGAGAAGAACTTCCTAAAACGATTGAATGGAAAGGAAATATTCCTCATGGCAAAATAACATTGTTACAGAATGGAAAGCAAATAAAATACCGTTGCCAAGACGGTAAAGTAACGATCACCGTACCTCACGGGATTAAAAAAGAAACTTTGGCTTTTAAATTCAGAATTCAATGAAAATAACCATTTTCGTTTACCAAAAGAAAAGAGAAACTGTTAATTACTAATATTCCATACTTACAGGAGGTTAAATCAAAATTCTGACGCAACCTCCTGTTTTATATTAGGTTCACTAAATAGCCGCCTCATTCTTAAGCAATTACATTAAAAAGACTAAATACTTTCAACATAATTATACTCTATTATACTGATATCTCACTATTCTCGCTTATTCAGAAAAATTAAACTTGAGATCGGTTTTCAGCAACCAGCTCTCACAAAATATAAATACCATGAAACACATTTCACTTTTAGGATTACTTCCTTTTTCCTTATTGCAACAATCCGCTTTCGGACAGACCCGCTAAAACCTCACCAGTCTCTCCTCAACAAAAACCGAACATCATCTTTATACTTACGAACGATATGGGTTACGAAGATGTGTCCGCATCTAATAAGAAATCCCATATCCAAATATCCAATATCGACAGAATGGCAGCCAACAGTATCACTTTTACAGATAGAAGGGATTATGAATAATGACTGACTGATTAATAAATAATCTTTCATGTACCCCCCAAAAGCATCTTTTTAATTGTACGTACCGTAAATATAGAGGACATCATTCGATGCCGCAATCTTTTATTGGCATTTTTTTTGCCTATAGCCCACATAAAGAGCCAATAAGAAAGCGGCACCGAATACGGCAAAGACAGTATACAGTCCCGGCGGTACATCACCGCTTCCGTAGGAATGCAAACCCGATAGGTAATAGTTCACTCCGAAATAGGTCATCAGTACGGAAGACAATGCAAAAACAGACATCACATTGAACGCGTAGTCCGAACTTAACAACGGTATGAAACGTGCATGAAGAACAAAAGCATAGACAATCATGGTAATAAGCGCCCACGTTTCTTTCGGATCCCATCCCCAGTAACGTCCCCAAGATTCATTGGCCCAGACGGCACCCAGAAAAATGCCTGCCGCAAGCAAATACAATCCGATGTGCAGGGACATTTCATTGATAAGGCGCAATGCACGTACATGAGTTTGTAATATAGCGGTTGTCCTGCCTGCTGCCATAAAACCCAATGACAACAATCCCAACAGAAAACTCATCCCGAAGAAACCGTAACTTGCCGTGATAACCGCTACATGAATCATCAGCCAATAGGATTTCAATACCGGAACCAGAGGAGTGATTTCCGGATCCATAAAATTGAGATTGGCCACAAACAGGATAATTCCCGCAAAGAAGGCTGCCAAAGCCAAAGTCATGGTGGAACGGCGCATAAACAGAATACCCGCCAAAACCGTGGCCCATGCCACATAAATCATGGATTCATATGCATTGGCCCAAGGAGCACGTCCTGATATGTACCAACGGACACCGATGCCGAAGGTATGCAGCAAAAACAACACCACAACCATAACCGTCAGGGCAACCGTAATCCGCTTCAACCAACGCTTGGACTTCAACAAATACCATACAGAGAATAAAAGTAACAACAAGCCCGCACTCATATCCCCCATCGATGACCGGAAAAACAAATCGGCACGGTTATAAAAAAGCTCCCATGCCACTTGTCTGTCTGTCAGCAGACCGGCTGTATTCCTTTTCTGCTGGTACACATTTATCATGGAAAGCACTTCGTCAGCCGCAGCCCAATCTTGTGTCTGCAAAGCATTACCTGCCTCTTCCGCATACCAATAAAAGATTTTGGAGACAAACATCGAATCCTTACCGGAGAATGCGGATAAATCGTCACCGGGCGAATACCACTTTCCTTCCTTACTGTCCGGCAAAGGAAAAAGAGCAAACATCCCGCCTTGCTGCAAGGAGTAGAGAATGTTGACTTTCTCATCCAATTTCAGCAAATCTTTCTCCATGCGCGAACGCTTGGCCGCCGGACGCGAATAGGCGCTATCTACCGCCTCCGCAATAACATACCTCCCTTCTTCATCAAACAAATCAAAAAAACGGAGATACTTATCCGAAGGTAACGCCAGCTTCTCAGCCAATTCCGTATTGGACTGGCGGATAAGAGGCACGTTTCCCCAGTATGCAGGGTTTATCAGAAAGCCTAAAATAACCTGCTCCGAGCGCAATCCCTCGAAACTGTCGTCACGATAGAGTTTACGAAGCAGTTTAGAGGTATATGTATTCACCGGTTCGATACGTCCTGTGGAACACTGAACCTGCATACGTCCCCATACCTCAGCATGATCGGCAGGGATAGTATTCTCATGTAAACAATGAGTTGCACCGTCCTGTGCAGCCAGAGGGAGAGGAAAGCTGCAAAACAACAGCAACGGAAGCGTTTGGCGCAATTGCATGGCAAGTCGACGGAAGCGGGACTTCGAATCAAACAAAGTCAAAAGCATACCGGCAAGCAGCAACAAATAGCCGACATACGTAACAGCTGTCCCCCAATTATCATGATTTACAGATAGAATAGTACCCCGTTCATCGGTGTCGTAGGAAGACTGATAAATCCGGTATCCTTGTTCATAAATCACTTTATTCATATAAATGTGTTCCTCACGTGTACCTTTGTCCGAAGAAATAACTAAAAAACTTTCAAAAGAAGACGGGCTGTTAGAGCCCGGATAGCGTACCAGTTTGAAATCATCCAGTCGGAGAGAGAAAGGAAGTTCACGTGTACCATGAGGCTGACGCAACAATGAAGTGGTTTCTCCCTCACGGATATGAACAATACCTTCAAAACCGAACAGATTCGTAATCAAAGCGCCTGCCAAAATCACTACGAATGCCACATGGAACAGTAAGATGCCATACTTACCCTGTCGCCACAAACGCATACGTACACTTGTCGCTATAAACTGTACCACCATCAGCAGTTGCAGCAAGTAGAAAACCGGCTGGTTATAAACCAATTCCTTAGCAACCGGAGTTCCATGTGTTTTCTCTATAAATGTAGCCGCAGACAATGAAACTGCATATATCACCAACAGTATCAATGTAAAACGCCATGACACAAACAGACGTTTAAGGGGGGAGAAGTATTTTTTCATCAATTATTTTTCTATCGAAACGTGTAATGAATCCAGTAATCCGGACAATGCAGCCGGTGTCAGTTGCTGGGAAGAATCGGACAAAGCCTCTTGCGGACAGCAATGCGATTCGATAAACAACCCGTCAATGTGCAAAGATAAAGCTTTCTCGCAAACGGACGGCACCAATTCACGTTTTCCTGCTATATGACTCGGATCGCAATAAAAAGGCATACCGGGAAAACGAGTACGGAAATCCTCTGCCAACTCCCAAAGAGGAGCGTTGCGATAGGGATGATGACCGACTGTACAAAAACCGCGGTGAATAATACGGATGTCCTTCAAGCCCGCATGTTGAAGACGTTCCACCGCACCAATCCATAATTCGACATCAGGGCACACCGGATTCTTTATCCATACCGGAATATCACAGCCCTTCAACGCTTCTGCCAACTCATGTATCATGAATGGATTGACAGAAGTACGCGCTCCAATCCATACCATATCGATACCGGCCTTCATCACCGCCTCCACATGGGAAGGTAATGCAACTTCGGTCATCACTTTCAGACCCAATTCCTGTTGTATCTCATTGAGCCATACCAATCCGTGTTCCCCCACTCCTTCGAATGTTCCGAAACGGGAACGGGGCTTCCATAGTCCTGCACGTATCGTTCCAACACCAATATTCTTCAAACCTTTTGCCGTTTCCAACATCTGCCCGCGGTTTTCCGCACTGCACGGACCGGCTACTATACCTATCTTATTATACTCCTTTTTCATAACAAGCTCAAAAAATGACACACATCCAAAAGGTATTTTCTATTTCGAAGCGGGCAAACGGAAATCCTCCAGATAATATGCAGCAGAAACTTTATCTATATCTTGCTTGTTATTCAAAGTCCATACCACTTTGCCATCTCCATCAATTTCAATCAATTGTGGCACATCCACCACGGCACCTCTAGTATGTCCGTCCCAGTTACATATCAACAGATTCCCGTTGTTCAATTGCAACACCTGGGCAACAAACCAGAATGATGCACCTTTAATATCGTCACTTGTAACCCGCTTTAATTCCTTACCTGTGTTACGATCCACTATTATGTAATAGTGTTTGTCTCCACAAGGCAACAGCAGGTTACCATCCCTCAATTCCAATGAAGAAAAGGCACCTCCGGATATATCATGTTCTGCTACAAGCTTTCCTTTCCGGTCTATTTCCATAACAGCCTGTTTTGCCATCACCGGTACCAGATAATTCTTATTCTTCAGCTGGAATACTTGCCGGAATTGACTGTGAGGTTTTGTTACCCCCAAATCGAATGTGACCTTGTTTGTTTCCTTTCCTTTTTTATCCAGTTCGACGAACTGTGCCGGATTACCGCAAATTCCCAACAGCATACCACCATTGCGCAACAAAGTGGCAGACTGAAGTTCCATTCCGTCGGAAACCCGGTAATCCCATACCACTTCATGGTTCCATTTCACCACCTTGGCACCTTTCTTGTAAGAATACAATACATTGCCATCCTTTGTCAAAGCAACCGTATTACATTCTTCCCCTTTTTCCAAGGCATGCTGCCATTCCACTTTCCCCGTATGCTTGTCTACAAGAGACACGTACGGATTTCCCGAACCGGCGACCAGGATCTTATCCTGCGCCGCCGCCCGGAAACCACATATTAAAACGGCTATAATTAATAAATAAAGCCTCATTATCTTCTCTTTTAAGTAATAATTATTACTTATTCTTCAATTCATTAAACAATTCAAACGCCTGTGCAGGCTTCATATTATCGTGTACCACAGCACTCACCGCCTGTATCATTGCAGCCGGAGCTTCCGACTGGAACACATTACGTCCCATATCAACACCCGCAGCACCTTCGTTAATGGCATTGTAACAAAGCTCGAGAGCTTCCAACTCCGGCAATTTCTTACCGCCGGCAATCACCACCGGCACAGGACAGGCAGCAGCAACTTTTTCGAAACCGTCACAATAGTAGGTCTTCACGATATTGGCACCGTTCTCTGCCGCAATGCGGGAAGCCAGACCGAAATAACGTGCATCACGTGCCATGTCTTTACCGACAGCAGTGACTCCCATGACAGGAATACCGTAACGGGTACCCTTATCCACAGCCTTATACAGATTGGCCACTGTAACAGCTTCATGCTCGGAATCGCCAATGGCAAGCATTACCGCCATGGCGGATACATTCATACGGACAGCATCCTCTATGTCAATCAACACATTGTCATTCAAAGACGTCAGGATAGAGGTACCCGCATCAGAACGAAGACAAACCGGTTTGTTGGTGGTAGGAGGTATCACCGAACGGAGAATACCGCGTGTACACATAAGGCAGTCGGCATACTCAATCAGCGGAACGATATTCAGGTCGATACGCTCCAAACCGGAAGTGGGTCCCATGATGAAACCGTGGTCGCAGGCAAGCATCACCGTCCTGCCTGTCTTGGGATTAAAAATACGGGACAGACGGTCCTTCATCCCCCAAGGAAGATTTTCCGCACCTTTCACATGAAAACCATTATTGGCAGCAGCAACTCCCAAACCGAAGTCGCAACCTTCTCTCAAATCATCTAAATCAGCCATTTTTCTTATCTATTTTATCTTTTTAGTTTCTATATATTACAGCAGGTTGACAGTATGACTACAACGCTTTTGCAAATGCATCGAACATACAAGACCAGGATGAGGCGCCGGAATCAGCATAACCGATGGAACGCTCACCGTAATTACGGGCACGGCCGAAATTCGCCTTCATATCCTTCGTGGATTCAGCACCTTGCAAGGCAGCCTGTGCACCGGCTTCCATGACTGCTTTCACATCATCGGTCTCAACGGCCTGCATAGCCTCTACCGCAGGAATCAAAGCGTCCATCATGGTCTTGTCGCCACGTTGGGCCTTCGTCTGCTTTCTGACACCTTCCAGCCCGCCGGCAAACATGGCTTTTACCGCTGCCGCATCCAGCTCGGTACCTTCGGCATGGTCGCTCATCCCCAAGAAAAGACCGCCCAGCAAAGTGCTGGTGGAACCGCTGATTTGCAACATCACATTAAAGCCCATATCATTCAGCATACTCTTGAACTCAGTACCCTTCTCTGCCGACTCTACAATGGCGGACATCGCCTGAACGATAGCCGTACCATGGTCACCGTCTCCCAATACCGCATCTAGGCGGGAGAACTCATCGGCACGCTCCGTAATGCACGCCAACGCATTACGGAGCATATTCTTAAAATCTTCTACTGTCAGTTTTTCCATACTCATTTACCGATAGTTGTCCAACACGGAGCATTGGACATCCTGTTATTCAAATAATCAACATGGTCAGCATCCAGCAGACCGAGTATCATCTGGAAACCGGCCTGTTCCTGAACGGTCAGCAGCTCGCCGATACGGCTCGACACTACTTCAATACCCGCATTCTCAAGGACCTGATGTGCCTTACGGTAAACAATGTTCATTTCCATATGGGTAGTGGCACCCACGCCGTTAATAATCAGCAACGCCTTGTCACCGGATTTCGGCTGTACCTTCTTCATGAGCAGGCCAACCATTTCCGCGGCCGTATCATCGGCGGATACCAGTTGTTTGCGTCCGCCACCGCCTTCACCGTGCTGACCCATACCGATTTCCATTTCACCATCGGGAAGGTCGGAAATCATCATGCCGTTCTGAGGGTGGGTACAGGACTTCATCGCAACGGCCAACGTGGCAAGTTTGCTGTTGAAACGTTCGCCTATCTCGATAATCTCGTCCAAGGACTTGCCTTCCTCAGCGGCGGCACCCACAATCTTAATCAACGGGATACAGCCAGCCAGGCCGCGACGGTCGTCATCGGGAGCATCCAGACCGGCACTGATATCATCATGAGTCAGGATTGTCTTCACCTTAATGCCTACACGCTCTGCCAGCTGGCAGGCCATATTGGCGCTCATCACGTCACCGGAATGATTCAACACAACCAGCAGGATACCCGCCTTGCGCTTGAACAACTGCAATGCCTGGAAAACACGCTGGGCACCCGGAGCGGCAAAGATATCACCGACCACAGAGCAGTCCAGCATTCCTTCGCCTACAAATCCGCTCAAAGCAGGCTCGTGGCCCGAACCGCCCAATGTGATTACGGCAACCTTGTCCTCGGACTTGGCATGCGCACGTACGATTATATTTTCTCCACCGATGGCTACCTGGTCGCTGTATGCCATTACATAGCCTTCCAATAATTCGGAAGTAAGATTATCCGGATTATTTATAAATTTATGAATCATAGTCTTCTATTATTTATGTTAATTAAACTGCATTAATTCCAAGGCGATACCTTCCTCTTCTATGAAGGCGATAGTAAGATGCTCGTTCACCACGGTCTTGGGAAGCAGCACCGTAGCACCTGCCAACTCACCATCCAGGTCATCGACTTCATAGGCTATGTGGGCCAGCTGCTGAATTTTCTCAGGCATCCAGCTGTCTGCGTCAAAACGAAGGAACTCTATTTTATTGGGACTCTTTGTAAAATCTGTCAGGTACACTTGCATCCCCGCATTATACACCTCCCCGGAAACCGGCTTCTGAACCGGGATTCCAATATGATTTATCTTTCTCATGGTATTACATTTATTATAAAGCAGCTTTTGTATTTGTGAAACGTAAACCATCATTGTCATGATAACATGCCCATTCCTCAACAATAGCACCTTCAGGACCGGCCATCATAAAATGATATGATTCCAATTGTTTCAGACGCAAAACATCCCCCACTTTCTGTACAACAAAATTTTTGCTCTTAATAAGGCCATGGCTTGCAGGAACCTCAGGGGCATTTGGGGTTTCATCTCCAAGTTCGGAAAAGTTATAAACCCAACCATGATTAACCATCCATGATTCGTGTTTTGCAGGGAACTTTGTCTTAACATGTGCATGTTCCGGAATCATCTGTCCCGGCAATAAATAAATATTATGAGCAAAATAGCCATATTCAGGATCATTAATCCAGAAAATACCACCCATACCTACATGTTCGAAATCACCTAGCCCGAAATCCGTAAACCAGATATCCTTCTCCATTAGTGGAGTAAAAGGAACACCATAGAAATCAAACATATCAAGAAAAGCTTTTTTTGCAGCTTCTTGATCAAACTTGCCATCTTTGTAA
>ERZ833963.2152-NODE-2152-length-19958-cov-161.246797_pt1 | contig 19958 bp, 15 predicted proteins | sample MGYA00519693_ERZ833963 | MGnify/ENA primary metagenome ERZ833963 (study PRJEB31850, sample SAMEA3708748) | human gut metagenome | biome: human gut; feature: human-associated habitat; material: faeces | place: China | collected 2014 ... | reverse complement strand
ACGTTTTACTTTGCGACATATTGTCATCTATGCCTCCTTAAATGAAAGAACCCTATGGGCAATGACGATCTGAAGTGGGAAACCTCTGAACAGTCTGACTTGGGTCTTGACCTCTACGCGTTTAACTCCCGACTGAATTTCAGCGTTGACTATTTCAACAAGAATACCAAGGATCTCCTGATCTGGAACACCACGCCTTCTCTGGAGATTGGTGGTGCCACTTCACCGATCAATGCAGGTAAGGTGCACAACCGGGGATTTGAATTTGAACTGGGATGGCGAGACCATATACGTGATTTCCAATATAGCGTGCGTGGCAACCTCTCTACGCTGAGCAACAAGGTGACCTATATCGATCCGTCAATCACCCGACTCACCGGCGCGAAGTTCCATACCTATGACATCACCTTCTTTGAGCAGGGCTATCCTGTTTACTACTTCCGCGGCTATAAGTTCAAAGGTGTTGACCCCAACACCGGTGATCCACAGTTCTATGATCTTGACGGCGATAATCAGATCACGGAGAATGACCTGACCAATATCGGTGACGGCATTCCATCGATCACCTATGGCATCACGCTCACTGCTGCTTACAAGGGTTTTGACTTCACGCTCTTTGGTACAGGTGCACAGGGTAATGACGTGTTCTGCTGTATCAACCGTCCCGACATGCTCGCTTGGAACAAGATGAAGGATTATCTCTATGACGACCGCTGGACATCCGACCATACCAATGCCTCTGTGCCGAGGGCCGGTGCCAACAACATGGACAAGTATTCCGTTTCGGATGCCATGGTCAAAGATGGCTCTTATTTCAAGATCAAGCAAATACAGCTCGGTTACACCCTGCCGAAGACTTTGCTGAATAAGACTTTCATCAGTAACTTGAGGATCTACGCTTCTCTCGATGACTTCTTCACCTTCACCTCTTATAAAGGCTTTGACCCGGAGGCTTCGACAAGTGCTACTTCCGGCATGGGTGTGGACAAAGGTGCATATCCCACATCGAAGAAGGTCGTTATCGGTGCTACCATCGAGTTCTAACCCTACGTGAGTATGCATGAAGAAAACTTCTAACTAAAAAGAACACAACAATGAAAAAGAATATATTCTATAGCCTGATGCTCCTACTCGTGGCCTTTGTGAGCGGATGCTCTGACCGTCTCGATATTCCCAAGAACGGCAACATAGGCGGTATGGACGATTTCTATCAGACCGACCAGGAAGTCGACGAGGCCTTGGCCACACTCTATGTGGGCCTGAAGTCCAACTACTATAACTGGTGGTTTGTCAAGAACTCTCTCGCCGATGATGCTTGGGTCGGCGGTGGGTCACGTGGTGACAACGGAGAGTTGGAGAAACTCAACGAGTATCGTTTCGGCGCCGACGAAAGCATGATCCAAGCTTTGTACAGTGGGCTCTATACCAATATCTATAATGCCAACCTCATCATCGACAAGACGGATCCCAATACCAGCGAAAAGAAACGCTGCGTGGCTGAGGCTAAGTTTTGGAGAGCTTTCTGCCATTTCGAACTCGTCACACTGTGGGGTACGGCACCCGTTGTGGATCATCTGCTGCAGCCCAATGAATATCGTCCGGCTAACAGCACGCCGGAGCAGTTGTGGACATGTGTGGAAAAGGATCTTAACGAGGCGATCAGCAGTGATGCGCTACCGTCGAAGACCGACGCAAATGACCAGGTAACCACCATCCGTGTCACTAAGGAAGTCGCCGAGGCAATGCTGGGTAAGGCTTATCTCTTCCAAAAGAAATATGCCGAGGCCGCAGACATGCTCAACAGGGTAGTGAACAGTGGAAAGTATCAACTCTATCAGGGTGACTATGGCAAGATCGTGCATGTGGCTACCAACAACTGCAGTGAGTCGATGCTTGAGATTCAGATGCGCAATGACCCCAGCCAGCAATGGTCGCAACTGACCATGCAGTTCCTGATGATTGGCTGGCGTACCGATCATCTCAACCTTACCGGTAAGGCCGCCTCTGAAATTGCTACTGGCACCTACGGCTTTATGAATCCTCGTAAAGAGGTCTATGACGCCTTTGTCGCTGACGAGGGTAAGGACGGATACCGACTCAACAGCACCATCTGCACCTATCAGCAAATGCAGGATTATGGCGTGACCCTGCAGGCCGGTGCTTCTTATTATGGCAATGAGGGCTATTTCAACTGGAAGAACCGTGCGCTCAAAGAGGACTGCATCACTGATGCTTCCTACTTCCAGGCTTTGCAATACATCGACTTGCGCATCATGCGCTATGCCGAGGTGCTCTTGCTGGCTGCTGAGGCTAACCTGCAGAATGGAAATGCAGAGGAGGCTCTCAAAGACATCAATCTGATTCGTACCCGTGCCCGTCTCACTCCGCTGACTACTGTCACACTCGGCAACATCAAAACGGAGAAGCGACTGGAGCTTTGGCTTGAATGCACACGCTATCAAGACCTTGTCAGATGGGGCGATGCAATGAAGGCATTGGGCAAACAAGGTGAGCAGATTCCTTCCTTGACGGCTAAGGGCGTCAGCTGGGACTTCAAGAACACGGACTATGGCTTCAAGGAGAAAAACATGCTCCTGCCTATCCCATTAAAGGAGAAAGAACTGAATCCGAATATCAAGCAAAACGTCAATTGGTAAAATCAATAACATATATTCATCAAGAAACATTCCTAAACTATGAATCTTAAACGTATTTCAACTTTGGCTCTTGGTGCTCTCATGGCAATGGGCCTCTATGCACAGCAAAATCTCTCTTGGGCTCAGATGCCAGTGGTGTCGCCCGAAGTCAATGCCGACAACAGTGTCACCTTCCGCGTGTTAGCGCCTCAGGCACAGAAAGTACAGATCACCGGCGATATGCTTCCTACCCGTAAGATCGACACGCCGATGGGTAAGTTTGATGCACCGGGTGTGGCTGATCTCGTGAAGGACGACAAGGGCGTGTGGTCGTTCAAGACAGGCAAACTCGCCTCTGAACTCTATACATATAATGTGGTGGTCGATGGCGTACGTACGCTTGACCCAAGCAATGTGTATTGTGTACGCGATGTGACCAACCTCTTTAGCATGCTGCTCATCGGTGGCGGACAAGGCGACTGGTACCGCGTGAAGGAAGTGCCTCATGGCACCGTGTCAAAGATCTGGTACAACAGTCCTACTGCCGGCCTTAAGCGTCGTCTCACGGTGTATACGCCTGCCGGCTACGAGACCAGCAAGGAAAAGTATCCCGTGCTCTATCTGCTTCATGGTATTGGCGGTGATGAGAATGCTTGGTCGGAACTTGGACGGGCCGCTCAGATCCTTGACAACTTGATAGCTGCCGGTAAGGCGAAACCAATGATCGTGGTGATGACCAATGGCAACATATCGCAAGAAGCCGCACCGGGTGAGACACCTAATGGCTTCACCGTGCCGACACTGATGCTTCCTAAGACCATGGACGGTAACTTTGAGTTGGCTTTCCCTGATGTGATCAAGTTTGTAGAAAGCAACTATCGCGTCAAGGCTGACAAAAACGACCGTGCCATTGCCGGACTGTCCATGGGGGGGTGCCATTCACTGTATATCTCTGCCAACTATCCCGATACTTTTGGATATATCGGCCTCTTCTCTGCCGCAATCAACAAACAGCAGAAAAATGGTGTGGAGAGCGAACGCGTTTATGATGATCTGTACGGAAAACTCGCCAAACTGTTTGCTGCTAAACCTAAGCTGTACTGGATCGGCATCGGCAAGACCGATTTCCTCTATAAGGACAATGCGGACTTCCGCACAAAGCTCACAGCCAAAGGCTATCCTTTCACCTATATGGAAACTGAAGGCGGACACATCTGGCGTAACTGGCGCATCTATCTCACGGAGTTCGCTCAGAAACTGTTTAAATAGGAGGAAATAATTTCCCTTTTCATTCCATGAAGAGTATCCATGAGATCATGTGCTTCTATCATTAAACGATTGAAGGATCCATGCAGGGGTCTCCTGCATGGATCCTTCATGAAGAATTACGATTCTATGAAAATCAAAACGATATTATTTACTGCGCTTACAGCATTTGCCCTTCTGCCGACTGCTGCACAGCCTGCACTGCAATTGCGTGCTGACAATATAGATGCTGTCATTGCGGCTATGACTTTGGAAGAGAAAGCTAACCTGGTGGTCGGTGATGGCATGGGGGGCTTCTCGGCACGGCCTGTCATCGGCTCTTCTTCGAGTATCGTGCCCGGAGCAGCTGGTACGACAAAAGCAATTCCACGGCTTGGAATCCCTTCTGTGGTGCTCAGCGACGGCCCCGCTGGATTGCGCATCAACGTCGACAGGCCATTTGACCACAATAAATACTATGCTACTCATTTCCCTATCGGCACGTCTTTGGCCAGCTCGTGGAATACGGCACTCGTCGAAGATGTCACTAAAGCTATGGGACAAGAAGTGAGAGAGTATGGTGTGGAGGTGTTGTTGGCTCCTGCTCTTTGTCTGCAACGCAATCCGTTGTGTGGTCGCAACTTTGAGTATTACTCCGAGGACCCGGTGCTCTCGGGCAATATAGCTGCTGCCTATGTCAATGGCATTCAGAGTCAGGGCGTCGGCACGTCTGTGAAGCACTTTGCTTTCAACAATCAAGAGACAATGCGTATGGGCAACGACGCTCGTGTCAGTCAGCGTGCGGCTCGTGAGCTCTATCTTAAGAACTTCCAGATATGCATTGAGAAGTCCCATCCTTGGACTATCATGTCGAGCTATAACCGTGTCAATGGTGTCATGACCTCTGAAAGTCACGATTTGCTGACAACCATCCTGCGTGATGAGTGGGGATACAAAGGCCTTGTGATGACAGATTGGTTTGGTGGCACCGATCCCGTGTGGCGCGGTGGACGTACCGATCGTGGTGCTAACATCTGGGCTGGCAACGACCTTATTGAACCGGGGATGGACAAGGATGTCAAGGAGATTGTGGATGCGGTGAAGAGTGGTAAACTCGATGTGAAGTATCTCAATCAGTGTGTGCGTAACGTGCTCGGCCTAGTGGTGCGTACCAAGCGCTTTGTCGGTTATCACTATTGCAATCATCCTGATCTTGAAGCTCATGCCCAAGTAACCCGTCAGGCTGCTGCGGAGGGTACTGTTCTGTTGAAGAACAATGACGTATTGCCATTGACATCCGTGCGCAATGTCGCACTCTATGGCAATGCCAGCTACAGTCTGATAGCTGGTGGTACAGGTTCTGGCAATGTCAATCGGGCTTATACAATTTCTCTTGTTGAGGGCTTGCGTAATGCTGGTTGTCATGTCGATGAAACCCTGACCAACCGCTATGCTGCCTATTTGGAAGAGTGGACACGCAAGCACGGTAAGCTCAACGCCAACGTACTTGAGGTTCCAAAACTTCCTGATGAGTTGGAGGCTGATGTCATCAGTGAGGAGGTGAGCAACAACGATGTGGCAATCATCACCTCGAGTCGTATTTCGGGAGAAGGACAAGACCGCACGGCAGAGAACTATAACCTCAGTACTCAGGAAAAGGAACTGCTGCATCGCGTCTGCACGGCTTATCACCAGGCTGGAAAGAAAGTGGTGGTGGTGCTCAATGTGGGCGGCGTCATGGAGACTGCCTCTTGGAAGGATCTGCCTGATGCCATCCTGTTACCATGGCAGTGTGGGCAGGAGATCGGCAACTCCATCGCTGACCTGCTCATGGGTAAGTCTACACCATCTGGTAAACTGCCAATGACATGGCCGGTGAGTATCAATGATGATCCTTCAACAAAGAATTTCCCGTCTGATGTGAAGGATGTGTCTCTTGATCTGTCGAGTATGTTTAAGGATGCCTCTAAGATGGCACAAGTGAAAAACGTCGGTTACACCAACTATGAAGAAGGTATCTACGTGGGCTATCGCTATTACGATACGTTCAAGAAAGAGGTGTCCTATCCTTTCGGTTTTGGCTTAAGCTATACTACTTTCTCGTTTGGCAAACCGTATGTAAAGGATCAGGGAAAGAGCATCAGCCTATCTGTGACGATTACCAATACGGGTAAGCGACCGGGTAAGGAAGTGGCACAAGTCTATGTGACAGCACCAAAGGGTAAGGAAGATAAACCCGCACAGGAACTCAAGGCTTTTGAAAAGACACGCACCTTGCAGCCCGGCGAGAGCCAGACACTGGTGATGAATATCGACAAGATTGATTTGGCCAGCTTCTATGAGAGCAAGAGCGCTTGGGTCGTTGATCCGGGTGTTTACACTTTCCAAGTAGGTTCGTCAAGTCGTGATATCAAGGGAAATGCCACGTTGGCCGTTAAGAAACAAATAAAGACGGTCCACAACGTACTTAAACCGCAAGTGAAGCTTACTTCATTGAAACTTGCGCAATAGGGAAAGGGATTATCCTTGCTTTGAACTGAAAGCAAAATCGTTTGGGCTTGCTCCCCCCCAGGGGAGCATTATATGGTGAGAATTTAATTCCTTATGCCAAGTTGTTTTTTAGTTAACGCTCCGCTCTGCGGAATAAAGAATATAAGATGGTGCGTGAAAAAGTTATTCGGTGTTAGCGAGTGAGATGCCGATCCCTACACCAAAGCTGACAGTATCAGTCTTTCGGGTATTGTCATTCCCTCCCCTTGGGGAGGGTTAGGGAAGGGCTTTAGGGAAGAGCCTCTTCTTTTAGCATCTTCCCGTCGAGGTTATATACTGCGACATGGCCGTTGTCCATCAAGGCCATGGTGGGTTCGTTGCCGCCCTTGGGGAAGGTGATGGAACCCGTGTTGCAGATGAGCGTGCCGTCGGCAGCGTGCTCGAGTTGCCAAAGATGAGTGTGGCCGAAGAAAACTGCGTCGTAGTGCCCGGTGGGCAGATGGTCGGGATTGTAGACGTGGCCGTGGGTGAGCAGGATGCGGCGGCCCTCGTCGACGAGAAGCACATAGTCGCTCATCATCGGGAAACGGAGCAGCATCTGGTCGACCTCGGCATCGCAGTTGCCGCGTACGGCAACGATGTCATCGGCCAGCGGGTTCAGTGCCTCGACGATGCCCTTGGCGTCAATGCCCTCGGGGATGCTGTTGCGTGGGCCGTAGTTGAGGATGTCGCCGAGGATGAGAAGCATGTCACACTGCTGTTGACGGTAGAAGTCCAGTGCACGCTGCAGCCGGGGCAGACTGCCGTGGATGTCGGAGATGATCAGATAGCGCATAGTGATGACGGCGGTGTGTTATTTGAGGAGGAATGACTTGATGTTTTTGTTCTTCGAGAGCTTGCAGAGCTTTCTGACGGCTTGGTTGCGGATCTGTCTGACACGCTCACGCTTCAGTCCCATCTCCTGTGCCGTCTCGGCGAGCGTGCGGTGCTCGGCGCCGATGCCGTAGAAGCGCTGTATCACCTGACGGCCGCGGGAATCGAGCTTGTCGATGATCTGCAGCAGTTCGGCTGTCGTGGTCTCATCCTCCAGTGCGTTGTCGGGCTGCGTGGCGTCTTTGTCCGGTATGACATGACCCAGACTCAGCTCGTTGCTGCCGCCGATAGGTGCGTCGATCGAAAGCGGATGGCTGCGTCTTTTCTCCCATGCCGGATCCTTGGCGTTGCGCGGCACGCGGTAGAGGCCGGCCTGCTGCTCGATAGCCTGCTCGATGGCCTCTCGGATGTAAGGCGCGGCATAGGTGACAAAGCGTTTGCCGTGCTTGCCGTCGAAATGCGTGGCAGCCTTGAGCATGCCGATGTTGCCCTCGCTGACCAGGTCGTCCATGCTGAGCCCTCGGTTTTTGTATTGGTTGGCCACGTTGATGACATAGCTCAGGTTGGCCGCCACCAGCTTGTCCAAAGCCCGCTTGTTGCCTTGCGCGATCTTCTCGGCGAGTTGCTGCTCCTCGGCGTCGCTGAGGAGTTTCTGCTTTCCTACTTCCTGTATGTAAGCGTCGTTGAGTTCTTCGTTCATATCTTTTTTGCTTTTACGATGTGTATGGTCCGGCCTCTCAGGCCAGTCCGCTGTCGACCAACAGTTCTGCTACCTCTTCCGGCGTGTTGTAGTCCATGCCGAAGGCGAGGTCTTCGTCGGAGAGTTCCTGCGAGAGTTCTCTTGCCTCCTCCTCGTTGTATCGTGCGTTGCCGTTCTTGTCTTTGGCCTGACAGATGGCTGCGACGACGCGCTCGCGATAGGCGGCGATATTCTCTTTGCCGTTGGCGGCGGATATGTTGTCTGTTGTCTGCTCCATAGTCGTGACGATTTCTTTTTAGTACAAAGATATGAATTATTTAGGAAATAACTCTTGTATTTCTTGATAAATAAGTAAAAAAATAACGATTCATAGATGAAAACGTAGTGTTTTTTTAGTAACTTTGCATATATAAAGAAATATAGGAAACGCCAATAAAGATATGGGAAAAGAATACAGAGCCGGACTGGATGTCGGATCCACGACGGCGAAGATCGTTGTTCTTGATGACGAAGATCATATCGTCTACTCACAGTATCGGCGGCACAACGCCCAAGTGCGGGAACTGACCACGACCTATCTCAACGAGATCAAGCATCAGCTCGGCAATCCGTCACTGCGTCTTTGCGTGACCGGATCGGTGGGTATGGCCACAGCCGACGAGCTCCGCTCGGAGTTTGTCCAGGAGGTGGTGGCTGCCACGGTGTTTGCCCGTAACCGCTATCCCGAGGCCCGTGCACTCGTGGACATCGGCGGCGAGGATGCCAAGGTGGTCTTCTTCAATGGCCAGAGCACGGAGCTGCGCATGAACGGCAACTGCGCGGGAGGCACCGGTGCGTTTATTGATCAGATGGCTTTGCTCCTCGGCTGCGACAACCAGCGCATGAGCGAGCTGGCCATGACCTCCACCCATGTCTATCCGATGGCCGCGCGCTGTGGCGTCTTTGCCAAGACCGACGTGCAGAACCTCATGTCGCGCAACCTGCCGGAGAGCGACATCGCTGCCAGCATCTTCCACAGTATCGTCGTGCAGACCGTCACCACGCTGAGCCACGGTATCGACTTCACACCGCCAATCCTTCTCTGCGGCGGTCCGCTGACATTCCTCCCTGCCCTGCGCAAGGCGTTTTCCGACTATCTCCATCTCGATGCCAATGACTTCATCGTACTCAAAGAGGGCAACCTCATTCCGGCGCTCGGCTGCGCCATCCGTGCCGGTAAGGAAGCCAGAGCAGTGGACATCGACGAACTCCTCGGCCGTATCGCCCATCCGGAAAGCTGCCGTCGCCACCAGAGTTGTGGACACACAGCTGCCGTAGCGGCCGACGAGTTGCAGCCGCTCTTCCGCTCTGAGGCTGAATATACAGCGTGGCTCAACGACAAACAGCGTTATGCCACCCCGCTCTATCCCATGCATGGCGGACGCGAAGAGGTGGTCATCGGCATCGACTCGGGCTCCACAACGACAAAGCTCATCGTGGTGCGTGCAGACAAGGGCCACGAGGGGGAGATCATTTTCAGCGACTACAGCATGAATCTCGGCAATCCGATCCATGCCGTAGAGGAAGCTCTCAAACGTTTGAAGCTCAAGGCTGAGGAAAGCGGAACCACACTCGACATCGTGGGCTCGTGCTCTACGGGCTATGGCGAGGAGCTGATCAAGGCTGCCTTTAACCTCGATGACGGCATCATCGAGACGATGGCCCATGAGCGGGCTGCCGCACGCTTGCTGCCCGACGTGTCGTTTATCCTCGACATCGGCGGTCAGGACATGAAAGCGATCTTTGTCGATCATGGCGCTGTGGTGCGTATGGAACTCAACGAGGCCTGCTCCTCGGGTTGTGGAACGTTTATCCAGACCTTTGCGCAAAGTCTGGGCTACCGCGTGCAGGACTTTGCCGCCTTGGCTTGTCAGGCCGACCGTCCCTGTGACCTCGGCACGCGCTGTACGGTGTTTATGAATTCCAAGGTGAAGCAGGTGCTGCGCGAAGGCGCTACGGTGGCTGATATCGCAGCCGGACTGGCCTATTCGGTGGTGCGCAACTGCCTCTATAAGGTATTGAAACTCAGAGGTAACGATGACCTCGGGAAGCATATTGTCGTACAAGGCGGTACAATGAAGAACGATGCGGTCGTCCGTGCTTTTGAGTTGCTCTCTCATACAAGGGTGGCTCGCAGCAACATCCCGGAGATGATGGGCGCCTATGGTTGTGCCCTGCACGCCATCGCCGCTTGCCAGTCCGCGACACAACTGCATCATGTCTCTCTCGACGATCTGCTCCGGCAGTCGTCGTGCGAGACACGTCTGCTCAACTGCAAGGGCTGTGAGAACCAATGCCTTGTAACAATGTACCGCTTTGGTGGTGGACGACGCTACTACTCCGGCAACAAATGTGAGCGGGTCTTCAACAACCAAGGAAAGAACCACGACAAAGGAGAGAATATCTATCGCGAGAAATATGAATTGCTCTTCGGCCGTGCCGAACAGCCCTCGATGCCGTCGCGCACAGAGGTCGTCGCCATACCCCGCGTGCTGAATATGTATGAGGAGTTTCCGTTCTGGCATACGCTCTTCACGAGTGCCGGCTTTGAGGTGATGCTCAGCTCGGAGTCTACATTCAAGAAATACGAGCGTACGCTGGGCACGGTGATGAGCGACAATATCTGTTTTCCGGCGAAACTCACCCACGCGCATGTTAAGGAACTCGACGAACGGCTCGGCCAGCTGCCTGAGAGCAGGACGGGATTCATCTTCATGCCTTATGTGGTCTTTGAGCATCAGGACGATGACCGCACGATCAACAGTTATAACTGCCCGATAGTCACGGCATACTCCGACGTGATCCGCAGTGCCATGACGCTGCAACATCGTGTAGAGTCGCCCGTGATCAACTTCCGTGATGAGCCTTTGCTGCGCAAGCAGATCCTGGCCTTCCTCAAGAAGCACGGTGTCGACAAGCACGTTGCTGAGGCTGCGCTGGCCGCTGCACTGAAGGCTGAACGTCAATATACTTCTCAGGTGCAGCAACGCTGCGAGGATATCCTGGCACAAAGTCGCAAGGACGGTAAGTTGACCATTCTCCTGGCTGGCCGTCCTTACCATACCGATCCACTCATCCAGCACAAGCTCTCGGACATGATCGCGGCACTCGGCGTGAATGTGATTTCTGACGACATCGTCAGGGCTGACGAGCAGACACCGTCCGGCGATACCTGTCTGGTGAAGCAGTGGGCTTATATGAACCGTATCATCAAGTCGGGACAGTGGTGCGCCGAACAGCCCGGCGATGTCCATTTCGTACAGATGACATCTTTTGGTTGCGGTCCTGACTCATTCATCCAGGATGAGGTGCGCCATATTCTTCGTGAACATGGCAAGTCTTTCACATTGTTGAAGATCGATGACGTGAGCAACCTCGGCAGCTTGAAGTTGCGTGTTCGTTCACTCATCGAATCGCTGAGAGGACAGAAGAGCGAAACGGAAAAGCAGAAAACAACCTGTGATGTTGACTCGCAGGCAGCAGACAAGACTGATGCCGAAAACTCTTTGCCACCGATCACCCGCCATATTCTGGCCCCTTACTTCACGGAATATCTCACTCCGCTGTTGCCTCCGATCTGCCGGTTGATCGGTTGGGATGTAGAGGTGCTTCCGCCGAGCGATGCCGAGAGTGCGGAGTATGGATTGAAGTACGCCAATAACGAGGTGTGCTATCCTGCCACGCTGATCGTCGGCGACTTTGTCAAGGCGTTGCGGTCGGGGAAATATGATCCGGAGAAGGTGTCGGTGGTGATGAGCCAGACGGGTGGGCAGTGCCGCGCGACGAACTATGCGGCGCTGATCCGCCGTGCTCTTGATGCCAACGGCTTCAAGCAGGTGCCGTTGATCACCTTGGGCGTGTCGACGAGTGCGGAGGACGAAGACGAGAACCAGAGCGCGGCGCTCGATGTGCCATGGCTGCGTCTGGCTCCGATTATCACGACGATGTTTCTCTATGGTGACACGATCTCGAAGTTCTATCATGGTGCTGTGTGCCGTCTGCGTAAGGATGCTTATCATGTGGGACCACAGGGAGCGACGAACGACGCCGAACTACTGCGTGACAAATTTCTCGCGTTGGCCGCTGATCCGATACTTCATAACAGTCCCAAGGGCCTGATGGACCTTATCGCCAAAGCCGCCGAGGAGTTCGACAGCATCGTTGAGGACAAGGAAGTGCCTGCCGTGGGCATTGTAGGAGAGATCTTTCTGAAGTTCAATCCCTTTGCCCATCAATTCCTGGCGCGTAAGATCATTGCCAAGGGCTGTGAGGTCGTCCCGCCGTTGCTCTCTCCTTTCTTCTTGCAGGAGTTTGTCAACGTGATAGCCGCTAAGCATCTCGGATTGAAGTGCAGCAACGTGCCGGATTTCCTGGTGAAGAGTATCTACAGTCTGATCTGGCGTCGGGAGAAGAAGATCAATCGCTTGGCCTCGCGTTTCCGCTATTACCGTCCGTTTACCAACATCTTCGATGATGCCAAGGAGGTGAACGGCGTGGTGAGCCTTGCGGCTCAGTTCGGCGAAGGTTGGCTCTTGCCGAGCGACATCATCAGCCTGGTACGGCAGGGTGTGAACAACGTGGCCAGCCTCCAGCCCTTCGGCTGTATTGCCAATCACATCGTCTCGAAAGGTATTGAGAAAAAACTAAAGAAGATGTATCCACAGCTCAACCTGGTATCACTTGACTTCGATTCCGGTGTCTCTGCCGTGAACGTCACCAACCGCCTGTTGCTGTTCATTGACAGCATCAGGGAATGAAGAATAATAGAAAACAAAAAAGTCCCGCGGCAACAGCCGCGGGACTTTTTGTTATTTCAGTGCTTCTAACGCACGCTTATAGTCCGGCTCGTCCTCAATATTCTCCACCTGCTGGGTGTAGACGACCTTACCTTCTTCGTCAACGATGACGACGGCACGGGACTGCAGGCCACGCATCGGGCCGTCAACGATCACGGTGCCGTAAGCCTTACCAAACTCTGGAGAGCGGAACAGGGATACGGGTACCACGTTTTTCAAACCTTCTGTCGTACAGAAGCGGCCTTGGGCGAAGGGCAGGTCCTCAGAGATGCAGAGCACCACGGTGTTGGCCATCTTCGAAGCGTCAGCGTTGAAGTGACGCACAGAGGCAGCGCAGGTGGCTGTGTCGAGACTGGGGAATATGTTGAGCACCACGCGCTTGCCGCGCAGGTCGCTGAGCTTCAATGTGCTGAGGTCACCTTTGGTAGCCTCGAAATCCGGTGCGATACTTCCTTTTGCAGGCAGAGTGCCGATGGTGTTCATCGCATTGCCTAATAAACTAACTTTTGCCATAATCTTTAGTGTTTAATGTGTTGGTACTGCAAATATACGAAACATGGTGGTAAGCGCCAAATCCCTCTCTCCTTTTTTCGAAATATTAATAGAGCGACATTTATTTCCCGAACCTCACTCCCACGTTGACGTTGAACAGCAACTGCTTGTCGGTGTAGGCCGACTTCACGCCACTGCCATTCTTGAAGTAATACGCCAGACCGGGCTCGGCAAAGACGCTGAGGTTGGGCAGTATCGAGTAGGAGATACCTGCATTGACATTTGTGCTCAGCACAGGCCGGTGCTCGCTGACCGTCGTCGACGTGGTCTTTGTGGAGGCCATGTCATCGTAGTGTGTTTTCTTCTTGCCGTACACCAGTTTTTCGATCTCACCACCTGCGCTGGCGTAGATCTTCATCCTGCTCTGCTGCCATACATTATAGCGGACGCTCACCGGTATGCCCAGATAGTGCAGCCGCTGCGTACTGCTCTCACTGTGGTTGGCATAGAGATCCTCAAAGTCGGAACTCATCGTACTGTAGGTCAGTCCCGTCGTCACACCCCATCGCTCATTGACAGGTATCGACACGGAAACGCCCGCACGGACTGGCAGGTGATGATGCTTCTCACTGTGTATTGGTGTTTCCTGAAATGCCTTGCTAAGCAGAGTAGGGTAGGCGTAGAGTATAGGCATGCTGGCCACCAGCGGATCGCTCATCGTCATAGTCTGCCCATTGCCGTTACCACTATTTTGGAAATCGCCAACACCCTGATAATAAGCACTCAAGTGCATCGTACGGCGTGGTCTTTCATTGTTGTATGTCAAAAGTTGGTCATTGTTGTCCCAATCGTCCTTGTAACTGTTATAGTAGTGGTTGGGTTCAGCCGTTTTGCGCTTCGCAACCTCTCCCTCCGTATTCGTTTCTTTCTTCTCTTCAGAAAGAGACTGCTGGCACAAAACATCCTTCTCTTTGTTTTCAGCTCTTTCCATTGGAGCTGAAGGCAATGTCCCCTTATTCTTAATTTGAGCAATAAGACTCGAAACAGTGTCGCCTGCGGACAAAGTCGTATGATGCTCGGCGGTCGTAGATGCTTGCCGTTGCTGTTGCGTTCTATGGCTTTGCGGCTGTTGCTGTTGCGATAGCAACCTTTCGCTATCGGGTTGTTGCCAGGTGAGATAGACAGCCGTACCCCCGATGACTGCTGCCAGCGAGGCGGCGACAGCCCATCGTTGCCACGTCAGGCGGTGCGTCTGAGCAACAGATGGTGGTGGTGTCATCGTCAGCCCACGGCGTGCCATCTCCTGCTTGATGTTGTCAAGCATATCGTCGGGAGCCTTCCGCTCGTAGCTGTCGGCCTTCCGTTTGATGTCAGTCATCCATTTGTTGTTCATCCTAACCTCCTTTTGTAGTCTTTGATCATCTTGGCAAGCATCGTCTTCGCACGGTACAACTGCGAAGCTGAACTGTCGGGTTTGATATGTAGCATTTGTCCGATCTCCTTATGGCTCAGTCCCTCTATGACGTAGAGGTTGAGCACTTGGCGGTAGCCCTCGGGCAGACGTTGGATCATCTCCATGAGCACATTGCCGTCAAGGCTCTCTGTGTCCGGCTCTTCATCGGGCAGGTCGGGCACTTCTTCTTTGTCGACGACATCTAACTTTCGCTTTTGACGGAGCGTCATTAGGCATTCGTTGACCATGATGCGTGTCGCCCAAGCCTTCAGACTGCCTTTGCCACGGTACTGAAACGAGTGAAACTGTGTGAATATCTTGATGAAAGCCTCCTGCAACACGTCTTTCACTTCGTCGTCGTCGGCGATATAGCGCGCGCCCACACCCATGAGGTACCCGCTGAACAGCGTGAATAGGCCGTCCATCGCCGAGGCATCTCCCCGGCGAAAGGCTTCTACGATCTGTTGTTCCTTATCGATAACCTTCATGATGGCAACACGCCTGTGGCGCTAATGGCTTGTTATGATCCTGACCGTTTGCTTGATAAATGCGGAAAAGGTCAGAACCTTGCACGAATCTATACCTTATTTATATTGTTAACTACACCTTATTATATATATATGTCCCTACGCCTGATGCTGTGCTGCTACCCGACGCAGGGTGATGGCGTAGGTGGTGAGCATCAGCACGCCAGTGAGCATCCATGAGATGGGATACACGGCCATGAGATGATTGAAGCCGGGATGTGACGGGCAATAGAAGAAGATCCAGCCCAACCGAAACACGCAGGTACCGAAGATGGCGATCAGCGTAGGCTCCAGCGAATGTCCCAGACCACGCAGACACGCCGCCGAGATCTCGTAGCTCGCCGCAATCCATTGGAAGACGAGTACGTCGGCCATTCGCTCACGGGCAAAGGCGATGACCTCGGGATCTGTGGTGAACAGCCAGAGGAAGAAGCCGCGCTCTCCATAGAACAGCAGGTTGCCGGCCAGACAGAACAGCGCACCGCAGGCCATGCTTAACCAGAACACGCGCTTACAGCGGTCGATGAGACCAGCACCATAGTTCTGTCCGACAAAGGTGACGGCAGTGCCCGTGAAGGCGCTCATCATAAAATAGCAGTAGTATTCAAAGTTCTGTTCCACCGACGATCCTGCGATGGCTGCGGCGCCGTAGCTGTTGATGCCGGTTTGTACAAACACGTTGCTGAAGGAGAAGAGCATGCTCTGCACGCCGGTGGGGATGCCGATGACGAGGATGCGGCGCAGCGACTGACGGTCCACATGCAGTCGTGTGGCTTGCAGCCGGAACGGTCCGCTCTCATGGCGCAATACTCCTATCATGCACGAGGCACTGAACACATTGGCCAGTCCCGTGGCAGCAGCCACGCCCGCCACGCTCCACTGCAGGACGATGACGAAGAGCAGACAGCAGAGTGTGTTGATCACGCCGGCGGCAAGCAGCATATACAGCGGACGGCGTGTGTCGCCCTTGCTGCGAAGGATGGCGGCACCGAAGTTGAAGATGATAAAGAACGGCACGCCGAGGAAGTAAACGCGCAGATAGGTCGTCGCGTCGGGTAGGATCTCCTGCGGCGTTGCCATCCAGCGGAGGATCGTAGGCGCAAAGGTCAGTCCGATGATCAACAGCAACACGCTGCATACCAGGGCGATGACGCATGTAGTACCTACGGCGTTGCGCACACGGTGACGGTCGCGGGCACCAATGGCCATGGCGATGACAGCATTAGCGCCGACCGAGATGCCGACAAAGAGATTGATGAGCAGGTTGATGAGAAAGGTGTTCGCACCGACGGCAGCCAGTGCCTCGCTCGACGCAAAGCGTCCCACCACAGCCACGTCGATCGAGATGAACAGCTGTTGCAGGATGCTGCTCACCGCGAAAGGCATGGCCACCTGAAGCATCTTGCCTAAGAGTGGTCCGTGGAGCATGTCCATCATCTTGCTGTCTTTGCTTTTCTCGTTTCTCATCGCCGGGTATTTTCCCTTTCTTACCATTTGGCATCGTTTCACACCAATTGGTATCTTTTTGCGCCACTTGGTACGGATTCACACCGTTTGGCATTATTGATTCTTAACTTCTTGCAAAGTTATAGTTTTTTTGTCACTTTCAATCATTTTCACGTCAAAGTTACAAGAATTCCAAAACTTTTTTCATCCATCACGTTTTATCCTCTATCCACTGCCTCCCTCATGTGATAGTATAGATACACATACACATACAGTAATCTACAATCATGAATATGTTACTTAATGATTATGTCTGACAAAAAAAATGAATACTTGTGTGCCTTGATCTTCATTTTGCACAAGATTTTCTTGCTACTTTCCCGCAAAAACCGTAAATTTGCAATCAAATTGCGTTAGCAGCCTTACGAAATATAGCACAGCTCTGCGAGAGGCAATTATTTATTGGTCTTATGTAGTTAGCGATCGGTACAAGTCTCTCAGATGTGGAGAATCTATTTTTTCTAACCATCCCTTCCGCACACCGTGACGTGTGGGAGGAAGAAGAGTTGTGCACTTCACTATTCCGGTTGCTTTGCTGATTATCGCTGTCAGACTTGGTTGTTATTCTCAAGGTCTCTCATCCACAAGCACCTGCTAAGCACACAGACTTCTTCTTCACATGCCCTTTTCCTCCCTACGGTGGGGTGTTAGGGAAACTTACAGTGGCGGACTATAGAAAACCTCAACATATCAATAACATATCATACCATGAAGCATAAGACACAACAACGAAAGAAAGAAGAAAAGGATCAAAAAATCGACGAATACAAAGAGTATTATGCCGAATTCCTCCAGCGGAAAGAGGCCGGAAACCAGACCATCGCAGCATTGAGTGAGATAGAGATTATCCTTATGCGGATGGCAGAACTTAAGGATCTGGGTATGAAAAATTCTCCTGAGTACAAGCAGCTTGAGCAACGTTATACCATGCTCAATGGCTTCAAAGACCGCCAGAAAATGCTGTTCGACGGAGTTGGCCTATAGAGGTGTTTTTAGGCAATCAGAAACTCTTATGGTTTTCTCTCCTTGTTGGTGCAAAATAGAGATACTATAGTCCGTCAAGGCTACGCCAAGTACATGTTCGTGAGAAAGCCTTAGCGAACCTTCACGGACTCTTCGCGTCCCTTGCGGCTTTGCGAGCGAAAAAACGCCAGCGTTGTTGATGATCCCTCGCCAAGCCGCCAAGCTCGCAAAGATTACGCAAAGTATATTGGATGAATGAGAAATACAAAAAAGAATGACGGAGAATGAGATTGCAAGCATCTGTGTGGATGCAATTTATACAGTGTATAGGGAAATGGGTCCTGGACTGCTTGAGAGCGTCTATCAGAAAGTACTGCTTTATGAGTTAAAAAAAGAGGGCTTGATGCAGTTCCTGAGGTAAAAATCCCTATACGGTATGATGGCCATATCTTTGGCACTGAGTTGCGCGCAGATATCGTTGTAGAAAATAAAGTTATTATAGAACTAAAGTCTGTTCAAGAATTAAAGGACTTATTCTTCAAGCAGACGCTTACATATCTTCATCTCATTGGTATGAAGCTTGGACTGCTTGTGAACTTCAACTGTGAACGGCTAAAGGATGGTAATCTCCGCAGAATTGTTAATGGCTTGTAAATATCTATAGATTGTGACTTTGCGTAACCTTGGCGAACTCTTCGCGCCCCCTCGCGGCTTTGCGAGAGCTCCATGATATCGATTTTGCGCATCAATTCCTTGCAATATTACCAAAAACTCGTAAATTTGCAACCAATTTACGTTAGCAGCCTTACGAAACACAGCACGGCTCTGCGAGAGTCGTCTACCAAATGTCGTTGAGTGATTAGCGATCGGTACAAGTCTCTCAGATGTGGAGAATCTATTTTTCTGACCATCCCTTCCGCACACATAGCAGTGAGGAAGGAGATAGAGTTGTGCACCTCGCTCCGTGGCTGCTAGTTAGATGATCGTCATCAAAAGTCAATTCATGTGTGAAGGATTACTTACTAGGGTGCCCAGTTAGATGTTCCGAAAAACAGATGCTGAAATCACCCGTTGAGTTGTTAATATAATACTCTGATATTTAACGTTTTTAGCAACGAAATAGTTCTTTAAAAATTTGCATGACTCGTTGATTTTTTTAGTAACTTTGAAGTATAATTCAAAAACATAAAAATCAATGAAAAAGTTAGGTTCAAACCATGATAAAGAGACACCCCAAGAGGAGCTAAAACGTCTTCGTAAAGAGAACAAGAAGCTTGCATCTCAAAAAGACAAGTTCAAGGCTAAGTATGACAAAGCCCAGAAGGAGCTTAAAAAAAAAGACGTTCGGAAGATAACATTGACCGAAGAACAAAGTCGGTTACTTTCGAGCCTGTTCCCGGACATAGATTCCCTCTTATAGTCATTCAACTCTGCGTTTTAATCTACATGCGTACACCATGTGGGCTGCGAACAGTAGTGACAATCCTGGAGATCTTCACCGAGCTGCTGGGTGATGCTTTCGGAAAGGCTCCATGCTACAACACAGTTGAGAACTGGGTGAAAAAACTTGGCCTCTCTGTCTATCAGGATGACCAGCCATACAAGGACAAGAAGTTCGCAATGGTCGTGGATGAGAGCATTGCCATAAATGGGCAGAAACTCCTCCTGACTCTTGGTGTCCCTTCCGAGCATCAGGGGCGTCCTTTAAGACACGAGGATGTCACGGTCCTTGACATGTCGGTCAGCAAGAGCTTCAATGGCGATGGCGTTCAAGGCAGATCAGAGGCAGCAGAGAAATCCGCAGGAAGTACTTTCGATTACATCATAAGTGACAAAGGCCATAATCTGGTCAAGGGCATCACTGGCTCAGGGCGTATATATCATGCAGACATTAGTCACTCCATGGGGGTGATCCTTAAGAAGGTTTATGAGAAACAATCTGATTTTACGGAGCTTACAACACTCCTTGGCAAGAAACGATTGCAATATCATCTGACCGACAAGGCATACTTGCTGCCTCCCAACATGAGAACTATATCACGATTCATGAATATGTCCTCATGGGTCCTTTGGGGTAATGAGATGCTCAACTGTTATGACACTCTCCCGGAGAAAATGCAGGAAGCGTATGCCTTCATAAAGGATTATGAGTCCCTGTTGAGGGAACTACAGACCGTCATTTGTGCTGTAAGGCACGTCGAGACCATCTGCAAGAACGAAGGCTTCTCGATTATGACA
>ERZ833963.2099-NODE-2099-length-20371-cov-4.494093_pt1 | contig 20371 bp, 23 predicted proteins | sample MGYA00519693_ERZ833963 | MGnify/ENA primary metagenome ERZ833963 (study PRJEB31850, sample SAMEA3708748) | human gut metagenome | biome: human gut; feature: human-associated habitat; material: faeces | place: China | collected 2014 ... | reverse complement strand
TCTACTGTTTATATCATCATATATCGAGTCTATAAAACTTTTTATTTTTTCATTAATAGAACTTGTATCCATAAACTGTTCTAAAACAGCATTCGCATCATATCCGTTTAACTGTTTATTTTTTTGAATACTAAATTTTCCTTCACTGTTATCTATAAAAAACAGATTATAATTTTATTAACTAAAAATAAATATACAGGGGAGTAAAAACAAATGAAGAAAAAATTAATTATTTTAATGGTATTTATTCTAGGAATAATAGTTGTAGGTTGTAACAAAGCAGAAACAAGTGAACAGTCAGAGGGTATAAGTCAAGATATAAAGATGCTATGTCAAAAGGAAAATCAAATGTTATAGAGGAGGAATATGACAAAGCCATTGATTATTTTAAATTAGCGTTGGAGTCTAAAAAAGATGATACAGAGGCTAAAAATTTAATAAAGCAGCTGAATTTATTGGTAGAAGCTGAAGATTCAGAGGAACATGGAGCATATTTCTTTCAGATAGAAAAAATAGATAAGATTAATGATATAAAAACTGAAACTGACGTAGTTAAAGATAAGGCTAATGAGTATAAAAAAACAGTATTGAAAAATATAGATGATTCGATTGATTCTTTTGAAGAGGAAATCAATGATGGTAAGTATAAGAGTGCGCAAAAGGATATTGAGGATACTATAGAAGAATGTAAAAAAAGTGATAGTCTTAATGAACAGCTGGATAGATGTAATGAGCTTTTGAAGACTTGTAAAGAAAAGAAAAAAGAAGCGGAAGAACAAGCTAAGAAACAGGCGGAGCAAAAACAACAGGTGGCTAGTCATAGTAATTCAAATAGAAGTAGTAACAAATCATCTTATGAAAAGAATAGCAATAAAGTTTGGTGTGGAGGTATGGGTCGTTCTGGGCATTATGTAGATAAAGAAGATTTTGAAGAAGGTTTTAATAGATGTGGAGGGTGTAATGTAAGAAGAATGTTGGGTAGCACATATAGCTATGAAGATTGTCCAGTTTGTGGGAATACTTGTGCAGTTTCACGATATACAGGAAAATGTAAATATTGTGGAGAGAAGATTTATCCCGCTGTGAAGAAAATTTATGATGATGGGACTGTTATACTTGAAGATGGAAGTACATTGTAAAATAAATAAAAACTAAAATGCCATGCCAAATGGAAAATTAAGTGTAGTAAAAGTAGAACACAAAAAAGGTATATAATTTCCCATAATTAAAAAAATACCACAAAAAAAAGGAAAAAACTCCATTCATGTAGAATTGTAGAATGTAGTCTGAAAACGAACAAGGAGGCATTCCATGAAAATAACATTATCACAAGGAATATTAGTAAACGAAAGAAGCAAAGAAATAGATGAATTTGCGAATATTGTCAAAACAATCGAGAGTGATGTCATACCTCACAAAGGGGATTTTATAAGCGACAGTTTATACGGCGAGTTTAATATTTACGAGTATGAAGTTACTGATGTTGTAATAAGTTATACGGATAATTGCTGTCAAGTGGATTTGGAACCTATGATTGTGGGAAGTAAGGAATTAGTGCAAAGATATAAAGACGAAATTGCTCCATGGCACGGTTGGGAGTAAGATAAAAGGCTGGAATAGAAGTTCTGGCCTTTTTTGCGTCATGAAATGCACTGTCGAAATAGGGGATATGATGGGGTATTTTAATTAGAAATCAAACAATATACAAAGTAAGTTTTTAGTTTTATAAACATATGTCAATTTATGTATTATTTTATATAAGACTATCAATTATTATAGATATTAATAGGAATATGTCGTACGAAAGTATTAAAAAAATTGACGGAAAATAATGAAAATTCCAATAAATTGTGGTACTATTATATTACTGAAGGTGGCCGCTTTTATTTAAAATAATTTGTTTATGAGTATTTTAAGTGATATATTTTTTATTAGAAAGAGGGGTAGATAAAAAGCTATATAATCTTAAATAATTTGGTGAGAGTAAGGAATTTTGATAACTAATGTGGTTGTGAAGTGCAAAATAAGTGATGTTTAAAGGAGGTAACTTATGCAAAATATAACAAATATAATTGCAGAGATACTTTGCAAGAGAAATCTACTTTCGACAATTAAGTATGATGCTTTCCTGGATGAAATAAAAGAAAGAAATGTCTATATTATAAGTGAAAATACTGTGAAGAATATACTTTTGCTTATCGAAAATTATGGTTCTTATTATGTATATGTTCCAAGCAAGAAGACAGTTTATAAGTATCTTAGAGATGCAGAAATTGTAAAATCTCGTGATAACGGAATGACTTCAAAACAGATTGGCGAACTTTTTAATCTTAATAGAAGGAGAGTCGATCAAATTTTAAAGAAAAAGCGTGAAGAGGCTAAGAATAAGGATAAGAGAGATTCATCAATAGAAATAATATTGTTGATAAATGAGGATGAATAATAAAGTTAAATAATTACGAATAAATAATCGATAGCAAGGAGCTGAAAAGTTTCTTGCTATTTTTATTTTGAAACGTGTGCATAAATATATAAAACCTATGCAAAATATGAGAAAGATATGCAATTATAAATTTTGAAATTTTAAGGAAATTATAAATTAAAAGTGCAAATTTGATTATGTTGAAAGGAAGGATTGTTATGACTAAGGAAGAAATGATACAAGAGCTTTTAGATTATTGTGAGCAAGATGAGGAGGAACTTATGGATTATTCTGAGGAAGAGTTGGAGGCGATTTGGGAGACTAGGGAGGAGATTATTCAGGGGATTGTTGAGGATTTTAACCAATATGATGAGGAACTTCGACAATATTCTAAGGACGAGCTTATTGAGTTGCGTGAGGAACTCGATGATATGAAGGATTTGTTATATCCAAATGAGTATGATGAGGATGCTGATGATTTTGAATATGACGATTTTGATAATGATTATGAATAAGGAGGCATAAGTCATGTTACTTGAGTTTTCCTGCAGCAATTTTAAGTCGATTAAGGAAAAGGTCACTTTTTCGGCTATTGCGACGGATGATAGCAAAAACGAGGAATTTTTAAGGAAGTTTGGCGATTTTAGGGTTTTACATACGTCTGTGATTTATGGGCCAAATGGTGCGGGAAAGAGCAACCTTTTTAAGGCGATTGGATTTGTGAGGGATTTGGTGCTTAAAAGTTGTGAGAATAATGCTGGGGAAGTGTTGAAACAACCTCGTCACAAGATTGCATCTCAGGATGAAAAAAGCGAATTTAATATACAATTTATAATGGGTGATATTAGATATGCTTATGGATTTGTGTTAAGAAACAACTTGGTGAGTGAGGAGTATTTATATTATTTTGCGCGTGAGCGCGAAGAACGCGAAGAAATTGTGAAAGTTTTTGAGAGAGAGGAAGGAGAAATCTGTCTTGGTGAAAAATTTGAGGAAAATAAGGTGTTGTTGGAGATAACTAAAGACGAGCTTGGCGATAATAGGCTGTTGTTGTCTTGTATTGGAAATAAAAGTGGCATTTGTGAGATAAGTGATGCATTTTTGTTTTTTAAGTTACATCTTGTCATACATAATATGGAGGTAAAAAGCGAAAGGGAAAACTGCATTAGGGCCATGATAGAAAATGAGGAGATGAGGAAGTTGATCATCTCTGTTTTTAACGAGTTGGACAGCGATATAAAGGATATTAGAGTTGAAGATGGGGACGAGGGGCCAAGGGTGAAAGTGGTTTACGATGAGTTTGAAACTGATTTGGTGGAGGAGGAGTCGACGGGAATCAACAAATTGTTTGACCTCGTGCTCCCTATTGTGCAGAGTTTTGTAAATGGGAAGGTGATGATTGTGGACGAAATCGAGTTAAACCTTCACCGAAATGTCTCTTATAAAATTATCAACTTATTCAACACCCATCTTCCGAACAACTCTGCCCAGCTTATTTTCACAAGCCACGATATAAGTCTGCTTAGTTTGAATCTGTTTAGAAATGATCAGATTTGGTTTGCACAATTGGGAAAAGATAGGGCGACCGAGTTGTATTCCCTTGTGGAGATTAAAAATATTAGAGCAGATGAAAATATCGCCAAGGGGTACATTATGGGAAGGTATGGAGCTGTTCCTATTTTTAAAAACAATGGCGGTGTTGTGAAATGAAGTTTGACAAGCAGCGAAATTTAAATTTAACCCAAAGGAAGTCGGGGACAAGGGATAAAATCCAACCTGAAGTTGTGAAGTTTAGCTTAGATGAGATTAAAAAGCATTTTGAGGATAGCATCTCAGCCATCGAGGAGCAGTTTAAGACGATTGACTTGTTGGAGAGCAAGGACAGGGAGAAAATAGACTATATCCTGCGCTCCCAAATTGTGTTTTTAGGTGGCTCGCTCGACTTTTATTTTCACGAAATTACTCAATTCGGCATAATGCAGATGTATGACGAAATATGGCAAGAGACAAAGCCTTATAAAAATCTAAACATCAAGCTTGGTACGATTTTGGGCGTGTTAAAAGGAGAGAAGGACGACTCCTGGTTTATCGAGTTTATTAACTACGAATACAGCAAGATTTCGCTGATTTCTTACGACTCGATTGAAAAGGCAATGAACATGATCGGGCTGCATATGTACCAAATTGCGAACAAAATCTACGGCGAGGAAATCGAGAGAAAGGAAAGAGTAATCAAGCTGAAAGAAAGGATGAACCGCCTCTGCGAAAGACGAAACTGCATCGCCCACCAGTTTGATATGTTTCACGAAAATGCCGAGAAAAAGCCGATTCACATTAATACAGTCAGGGAGTTTATCGAGGATGCGAAGGAAATTGTTGATGTCGTTTATGAATTGATGCTGGAGCATGACGTCGTGAAGAGATAGTGTTGGTGGATTAATTGCATAATCGTGTTCAACCATTGGACATCAAATGGTTGAGTATGATTGTGCGAGTTTAAGGTTTAAGTAAGAAATATTAGAGCATTGTTATTCTATTTAACAAGTTTGTGATAAATAACTTTCTAAAAAATTAAGATCCCACCTAAGTTACTTATTATGGGGGCATGGTTACTCGTTGTAAAACCTTGTTTACTTATTATAGCAACTTGGGTGGGTTTTGTATTTTATATAAAACATCTTCTGACGATTTTAACGATATTTTTTTACATATTTCGTACTTGCTGTGATGAAGTATCCTGATTTCAGTTTATACATATTTGTGTCGCTTCGTTTTATTAAGGAGTCGACTGTGAAGACTTCGCCAGCTTTTGCGACTCCGACGACACTGGATGGTTTGAAATCAGGGGTTTTGTGGTAGTTCACATCTTGGATGATTTTTATTAATTTTGGGATTGGTGTAGGGGCTGTGCAGTTTATTATATCGTCGACATTTATTTTGCCAGCTTTCAAATTCCAACAATCTAATTTAAATTGCGCCATTTTGTCTGGATTTTTGACCATATATATTGGGCAGAGTTTGTATGATTTGCCTACGACGTCGGTGTGAGTGATGATGTCTGTTTTACAATTTAGCCCTTTATATTGACAGAGCCACGCGCATAGATGGACCATGCTTTTGTAGGTTGCATCTGTGTAGTGATTGTCTGAACCTGTTGTGGTAACTTCGATTGCGATTGCGTACGAGTTTGCACTGTTTGTCGCATAACATATTTCGTTTGTCGGAATAAGTTGATAAATTGTGCCATCGAGGTCGATAACGTAATGCGATGAGGCGTAGATGTACTTGCCATTGACTTTGTAGCCATTTGCCACGACATTGTTGAAATATGAAACAGTTTTTAGGCCCTCTACATCAGCTTTACCAGTGTAGTGGATGGCGATTTTCTTGGCATTTAGGGGAGTGCCCGGTCTGCCGAATTTGTTTTTTTTCTGCCATTTTTCAATGACGGTCGGTTTGTTTAACATGGTATTCCTCCTTTAAAATTGTAGATAATTAACGATAAATCCTTTGCTAAAATAGCAGAGGATTATTGAGTTAAAATGATAAATTAATTATTTAAAATGGTAGATCATCATCGGTACAAGCTGTCAAGTTAGAAGTCGGGTCGTCGCTTAGTTCTGAATTATTAGTTGGATTATTAGAGGTAGTGCTAGAATTAGTGCTTGATGAAGTCTGACTATTTGTGACATCGCTGCTAGTAGATTGACTATTAGATTGATTGCCAATTTCGCTATCAGTTCCACCGATACTAGTATTTGCAACAGAAGTCTCGCTATTAGTTACATCGCCACCACTATTTGTAACAGTAGTTTCGCTACTATTTATTTCGTTGCCACCATTATTCTTATTAGGCGTGTTGAGTTTCATGATAGAGTTGGCGACGACTTTGGCGTAGTTTCTGTTGTTGCCTGTTGAGTCGATGAAGCGGTCGATGTGGAGACTGCCGCTGATTGCAACGAGGCAACCTTTTTCGATATAAGTTGCGCAGTATTCCGCCTTTTTGCCCCAAATTTCAACAGGGATAAAGTCGGTTACGGCTTGGTTATCTTTTCTGTAGCTGCGGTCGATTGCTATTGTGAATTTTGAGATTGCAGTGCCTGTGTTGATAAATCTAAGGTCTGGGTCGGCTGTAAGTCTTCCGATTAAAGTAACTGAATTCATAATAAAACCTCCTTAAGGTATATAAATTTTAGCAAAAGCTGTCTTGGGTCCAGACAGGGGTATATCCAAAGTCTTTTTTAAGTTCGTATTCGCCTTGGGTGTAAAATCGCTTGCGGCTGTTGTCGAATGATAGTGAGAGTTTGTGTTTTACTATGCCGGTAATTCTGTTTTTTAGTATGTCTATGTAGGTTACTGACTTTTCGGTATCGCGGTATGCTTTGAATACGTAGTCGGCTAGGTTTGGGATTTCGCTGGCACCTGATATTTCAAACACGTGTGATTCTCTGTTCATAAGCGAGCTTTTGTTTGAATGGGCGACTAGGATTATGACGAGGTCGTATTTTTTAGCTAGGTTTTTCAATGCTTTGACGGCGATTATTTGTTTTTCGTATTTGTCCGAACCGCTACATTCTAGAGTCATCAAGTTGTCGAGGATAAAGAATTTAACGTCTTTTCTTATGGCGAGATATTCGATAACATTCGCCAAATTTATTTCGTCGGCTCTGGCGTCTTTTGAATATATAAAAAGTCGCTCTTTTGTCCAGTTTCTGATTAAATCAATCCCTTCTTGTGTGACTTTGGTGTATTTGCCAAAGCTGTTTGTGTAAGAGCCAAGATGTTCGGGATTTGCAACAGTTCGACAAAACCACTCGATCATCATCTGGTAAGTCAGCTCACCGGAGTAGAGAAAGGAGTTAAACCCAAGGCTTAGCGCATTTGCCAAGACTTGATTTAAAAAAGTACTCTTTCCGGAGCCGGGATTACCTGTCAAAATCGACAAAGTTCCGTAATTTAGCCCACTTCCAGTCGCCGAATCGAGACTCATAAACCCAGTCTGGATGGCGCCTGTGTTTTGGTTTTGAAGCGAAATTGTGGATGCATCGATAAAGAGATTTTCGATATCGCCATTGTCCAAAATCGTCGACTTCAAATCATCTGAAACTTTTATAAGCTCGGAACTCTCCATAGTCTGGATAGTTTTTGTCGTTTGTGAAAGAAGTTCCTTGATGCTGCGTTTTACGGCGTACTCTTTGACAATTTTCATATAGAAGATGATGTTGTCGGTGGATGCGACGATTGTCATCAAATCTGCCAAATATGACATACCGCCGATTTTTTCAAGCATACCTTCTTTTTTAAGCTCGTTGCCCAAGGTTATCGGGTCGATTTGGCTGTTGGAGTCGGACAGCTTTTTCATACATTTGTATATTATTGTGTGTTTTGGGACGAAGAAGTCGTCAGCGCAAAAGTTGACGTCGTTGCCATGAGTTATGCTCTCAGGCTCGATTAAAATTGCGCCGAGAATATTTTGTTCGGCCTCAATATTGTAAAGTCCCATAAAATCTCCCCCTTATTTCAAATTTAAAACATAATATTGCAGAGCTTATATCCTAGCAAAATTGCCGTTTTCGTAGTTTTTGCGAGCGAGAATCTCATCGTATTGTTTTCTCAAATCCCACGGACTAAGCACCAAACTTGACCAAAATTCATCATCGAGATAAATCCACTTGATAAGCTCCGTCACCTCCCTGAAATCTCGATTGTCCTCATGTAAAATAAGCTCAAATGCACTTATCCAGTTTTTAAGGTCTGGAGTTTTGAAATTGTGGTTGTTTTTCTTGATCAGCTTGAACAAAAGCTGAGCAAGTAAAAACTCGGCACTAGATTCATCGAATGTTTTTAATTTATTTGATTTATTTAATTGATTAATTATCTGTTCATCATTTTCATCATGGGGATAAGGCGTTTTGTCAAGGGGGTTGTGATTAAAATCATTACCTTCATTATCTAAATCACTATCTTCGGGATTAAAATTATCGATTGCGTGATTTATATCATTGAGACTGTAGTTAAAATCATTAGGGTCGGGAATTGAATCGATTGAGTTTTGGGCTGAGGTTGTATTTTTCTTATCAGTTTGGAAACGGATTAGATGGACATAATTTTCGCCCAAAGCGTAATAAGAATAATTTCCGCCATAATGAAGAAGTTTTTTCTTTAAAATTTGTGAGTCGCACATTTTTTTCAGCCTTTTATAGACGGCGCTTTTTCCGATAGACATAATGCAGATATCTTCCACAATCTTTTCGTAAAAGACCCAATAATATTTTTCCTCATCAACAATAGCACAGCGCATATTGCCAGAGTCCTTAAAATCGACAAACCATCTTAATATAACAAGATCTATCAAATCTAGATTAAATTCGCACGCGGCCTTTTGGGAAAAGCCCATAATAGTATACTTCATAATTTCACTCTCCTAAAAATTTATATAAATAGACCTCCCCCACAAGAGCAGGGGAGGCACAGGCACTCGGGGAAGTAAGCGCCCGTTTGATAGCTTATTTTGACTCTTTTAAACTGATGATATTAGTTGAAAGCTCATTTATACTACTTGTTAAGGTTTCCAGCTTGGCCTCGAGTCTTATCAAAAGATAAATCGACACAGCTACCGGAAATCCTACGTTCGCAATCAATGTTTCAATAATCTCCATACTTACACCGAGCTAAAAATTTTATAAAACTAAGTCGTAACCAGTTGTTTGAGTAGTAACAATTTGAGCCTCAACAGCTTCAACTAAAGCGTAGTCGTTTTTCTTGAAAACATTCTTTTCCACGATTAACTCCATCGCAGTTTTGATTTGTTCTTCAGTCAGGTCGTCTTTCGGGTCATCAATAGATATAGTCACATTTTTACCGGCTGAATTTCTAAATATCATTACGAGTTTTTTGTTTTCATCCATAATAAGTCTCCTTTCATATTTGAGCTGGGGAAAGATATGGTAAAGTCCCCAGCCTTAGTTTACTTCCTTTTGAAACAATGTTTCGTTATTCAGATAATGTGCTGTTGTCTAACCTAACAATGTTGTAGACTTCGTGTTTTTGGAGAGAAGCGATTGCGTTTGCAACGTCCAACACGTTTTGGTTAGTAGCAGCGGGGTCGACAAAGCCGAAAGTTTTTGTACCTTTTATTTGTTTAGAGTTTTGGTCCAAACCTTTGTCAAGGTATAACTTTAATGATGATAAATTTTTAGTTGCTATAACTGCCATAATTTTGCCTCCTTTTATATTATTTAAGAGATAGAATCTCCTAGTTGCATTTTAAAAAATTAATTAGTTGCAAATTTCTAAAGAATTAAGTCGTAATCGTCTGTTTGTGAATTAATAATCTGTGCATCGACCGCCTCCACAAGCGTGTGGTTGTTTTTCCTGAAAATATTTTTTTCAATTATAAGCTCCATCGCAGCCTTGATCTGCTCCTCTGTCAAGTCGTCTTTTGGGTCGTCGATGCTCAGCGTGACATTTTTCCCAATTCTATTTTTAAAAGTCATCACAAGTTTGCTGTTTTCAACCATTTCATCACCTCCAAAATCTAAAATTATCGATTTTCTTACTAAAATAGTAATATAGATGGGGGCGCAAGTGTTAATGTAAGGCGCTTGTGTAATATTACATTAGAAAGTTACAAAAAACTTTCCAAAAATATAAAATAGGGAAGTGATTAACATATATTATTTCCGAGTTTGAGTATAAACTTATAAGAAAATAACATATAAGGGGGAAGTAAAATGGATAAAAAAGATGAACAAAGAATATACGTTCCAGAAGACTTGCAACGCTTTTATGAAATAGTCGGCGACAAAGCATACAGAGAAGTTGTCGCTGAATACGGCGGAACTAATGTATACATACCTGTGGATATTTATTTTACAAAGGAAGAGCGAAATAAGATGATATTTGAGGAGTATAAAAAGGGGGTTGGATATATTAAGTTAGTGAGAAAGTTTGGCCTTTGCGAGAGTACGATTAGGAAGATTGTGAAGAAGATGAAGAAGTAGGTGGAATGGCCCCCTGGTTTTGGGGGGCTGTTTTGTTGGTTTGTAAAGTAAGGTTTTTGTCGTAATTTATAAAAATTACGGTTTTGTAACTAAAAAGTATAAGATATAAACAAGGAATAACTTGGAAAATATCGAATGTGTTTATAGTAGAGCTAATTTATTAGTAATATACAGGGTAAGAGTTACTTAAATAGATTTATATCAATAGCGAGCTTGGATAAAACGCGATTTTTTTGAAAAGATTATTTTTTATGGCAATATAATTGAAAATCTAACTAAAAATTGATAATATTTTGATATAAATATATTTTGATTTATAATGTAACTTGTTGATATTCACATATTAGAGTGATACTATTATAGTTAAAGGAAAAATATGGAAAACCAGGTATTTAAATAGTTAAAGTAATATTAAGTTCGTTAAGTATTTTAGTTATATGACTATGTTTCAAATGAGTTTTAACTAAATATTTATAAAAAAATTTAGTAATAGACAGGAATTTAAGTAGATTTATCTAAAATAAGATTTAAAAGGAGGGATATAAATCGTATGGGGGATAAGATTAGATATAATTTGCTTAAACTTCGAAAGGGGGAAAAATTGTGAAAAAATTTGTTTATAAATTTTTAGCAGTAGTAGTATCCTTTGTGACTGCTATTGCTATGATTCCTTTAAGCAACGGAAGTGTTGCTTATGCAGAAAAAGCTCAGGTAACAAGTAACGTTAAATATTTCTCGACAACAATGTATAACTTTGACAAAACAACATTTAATCAAGCTACAGATACTGCCATAGGAATAGATGAAATAACTGGAAGTGAGAGTAAGAAAAAACAAGCGAGACAAGATGGTTTCTATTTCATTAATGATAATAATGAAAAATGGGCAGCAGGACAAGTAAATAAGTGTAATTCAGGTGATGGAAATAATAATGTTCTTGTTCAAGGTATAGTTGAAAACACCTTAGATAGCAAAGGTAATATACAATTTAACTATCCAAATGCAGGAGTTTTTGCTTCTCCTGAAACAAATATAAAAGGAAGAGATGTATATCAAAATGTTAAATTCCCATTTGTATATGACTCAACTACTGGATATTATGAATTTAATAGTGATACTAATCATGTTCATAGTGGAAAATTAGATGGTGAAACTTTGAATTTATATAGTGGAAGTCAAACAATAAATAAGCAAGGAACATTCTTCCCATTTAATAATGATAATGATAGTAGGGCAGATTATCACTTTGGTATGAATATGAGTGTACCATTTTATATGAGTGAAAGTGGTAAAGACCAAAACAATAACGATATGAAGTTTGAATTCTCTGGTGATGATGATGTTTGGGTATTTATCAATGGAAAACTAGTTCTTGATATAGGTGGTATACATGCTGCTATAGGCGGAAGTATAGACTTTGCTACTGGTGAAGTAAAATATACATTTGGTAATAGAGGAAAGGTATATGCTGCACAAGGAAAAGATGGAAAACAAACAGAAATACAAGATAAAACATATAATTTGTATAGTGATTTTGGAATAACAAGAGAAGAACTTGCTAGTGGTGAAAATAACCTACAAATATTCTATCTAGAACGTGGAGCAGGTAAGTCTAACTGTAAAATAAAATTTAACTTACAACAAAAAGATACTTTGCAAGTTTCAAAGACTTTAGGAGAAGGTACTCCTTATACAGAAAATAGTTTTGAGTTCAAACTTTTAAAGAAAGTTTCTGAGGGTAAATATGAAGCTGTTTCAAATAAAAATTATGCATTATATAATGGCAGTTCATTAGTTTCAAATACTACAACAACAGATGGAAATGGTAAATTCAATCTTCAAGCAGGACAACATGCTAATTTCTCAGCAATTGGTAAAGATGGATCGGAATATAAAGTTGTAGAACTTACAACTGGATATACAACAACATGGACAGGAAAGAAGGAAAATGCTACAAATGGTAGTGTAGTAAGTGGTGAAAATGCATATATTGTACCAATTCAAAAAAGTGATAAAGACGATAAAAGGAAAGTAACTACATATACTGTAGACTGTGTAAATACTGCGAGTGTAGTTTTAAATGACGATACTATAGTATTAGACTATGGTAAACCAGTTGAGTATGATGTTACAACTAATGATACTAATGCTCCTAGTGGTTCAAGTGTATATGGTATAGGTAAAGGTGATTTACAAAAAAACTCTTCAAGTGCTACTGGATATACTGAATTAGATAAAGATGTTGCATTAGACAATGGTAATATAAAAATAAATAAAAATGGTGTTGTAACATATAAACCAACTAGATATATGAATAGTGTTGATAAAGCAAACTATGCAGTTAAATATCAAGTTAAAGAAAGTACTAGTAAACCTTGGGAACAAGGAAATATGATTGATAAATACGCCTATGCTACTGTAAATGTATTACCAGCTACTTCAATTTATTATGAAGATGATTTTGGAACTGATGATAATGGAGATGCTAATGTTGCTATAGTTTGGACAGGAACATGGGGCAAAGGAACTTCTAATGGAGGAAAACAAGATTCTACTAATAGTAAGTATGGATGGGATAGTTCATATGAAGGTGATACAGGATTTAGTAATGGTTCTGCACACTATTCTTCTGAAAAATTAGCATCAGCTACTTTTAGATTTAAAGGAACTGGTGTTGATGTATATAGTAGAACTAATGATGGTGTAGGAAAAATAATTGCAACACTTAAAAAAGTTACAAAAAATGAAAATGGGACAGAAAGTTTAAAAACTATAAAAAATGTAGGAATTGATAATCTATCTGTATCAGGTGATTACTATCAAATACCAACATTAAATTTTGATGGTTTAGACTATGCAACATATGAAGTTACAATAAAAGTAGTTCCTGTATTAAATAGTGATAAAACTGTAAAAAGAGCGACTTATTATTTAGATGGTATAAGAGTATACAATCCATTAGGAAAAGTAGATGCTAACTCAACTGCTGGTAAAGCATATGAAGAAGCTAACGAATCTAATGCTCAATATATCCAAGTTAGAAAAGACTTATTAGATAGTAGTAAAGTACAAGCTATAGATACAGCTATCAAAGGTTCTTTATTTATAGATAAATCAAAAGATAAAGTTGGAGATAGTAGTAATAATATAGGAACATATGAAGAATATGGTCCAAAAAATGAAGTATATCTTAAAAATGGCAAAGGTGTAGCATTTACTATAAATAACTATAATTCAAGTAAAAATAAAGTATTTATAGGATTAAAATCACCAACAGGAGAAGAAGTAACAGTAAAAGTTACTAGTGGAGAAAATTGTAAATATATAACATTGAGCTCAGCAGCAGATTTATATTATGAACTTACACCAACTAGTGATGGAAACGTAGTAATAGAAAATACTACTGATAATTTATTATCTATAACAAAAGTTAGAATAACTACTAAAAATTCAATAAATGGATTAACTGCTGATTATTCATTAACAAGTACACCTGAATTAATGTCTTATGTAGATACATTTGATGCATTACAAGAAGAACAAGATACAACTCAAAAAGATACAGAAGATACACTTGATAAAGGTGATGTAGATATAGATAATCCTAGCGACAATAATACTAATAAAGATGATAATAATACTAATAAAGATGATAATAAAAACCAACAAACTCAATCAAATAATATTTGGAATAAAATAATGAGCAGTATAAAAGGTTGGTTTAGAAGATAATTATTGGGGGTGAAAATAATGAAGAAAAAATATAGCAAACCTAGAATAATTATTGAAGATTTTGCTATAGCTCAAAATATAGCACAAAACTGTGGTTATGCAGGAGGAAGTCAATATACACATTCAAGTCCAGATGCTGGTTGTGCATGGTGGTATGACTCTGTAACTGTATTTTCAAGTGATGTACCTCTTGATCCTGGGGGTGGATTTGAAGATTTATGCTATAATAATCCAGATGGTAAAACAGCAGTTTTTGGTTCTTACTAAAATAAATAAAAATACACAGACAAATAATATATGGTCATGCCTTTGGCATGACCATATTGGTATATAGGAGAAATATGAATAATTATTACTTAAAAATAGCAGATATAAAAATACATGTAAAATCACCTTTTAAGATTAATATAGGTATAGAAAGTAAAAGTTTTATTTCTAATGAAAAAGATGAGGATATATTATTAGAATATATAGAAATAGAGAAACCTTTAAAGATAAAAGGAACTTTAGTTTATGATAATACAGTAAAATTCTATAAAACAGATAATGGGTTTATACATGAATTACATCCTAGCCCAAATCTAGATGCATATGCATGGATTATACCGAAAAATAAACACTATTATGAAGTTAAATATTTAGCAGGTAGGGAGAAGAGTATAGATTATTCCAGAAATATAATAGAAATTATGAATATAGAACAAGTTTTAAATTCATATAATACATTTTTATTGCATAGTTCATTTATAAAATATCAAGACAAAGCAATAATATTCTCTGCACCATCAGGTACAGGAAAATCAACCCAAGCAGATTTATGGGATAAATACGAAAATGCCGAAATCATAAATGGGGACAGAAGTGGTATTAGAAAGATGGATGGAAAATGGACTGCATATGGTCTTCCTATTGCGGGATCGTCTGGAATTTATAAAAATAAAAAAGCTGAAATATCTCATATAATTGTATTAAAACAGGGGAAAGAAAACAAACTAACACAATTATCTCCAAGAGAGGCATTTGTAAAGTTGTATAGTGAAACACTTGTCCATACTTGGGATAAGGAATTCCAAGAAAACATAATAAATATGATTACAGATTTAGTACAAAATGTGCAAATTTATCAATATGAATGTGTGCCAGATAAAAGTGCAGTAGATTTCTTAAAAAATCAGATTATAGAGGATAGAGGTTTATTTATAGAAAATAATGAATGTGAAAAATCTATAAAATAAAATTGCGATAATAAATGAAACAAAAAACAGGGGATAATTGATTTTAATAAAAAATATAAACCAAAAGAGGGAGAAAATGAAACAGAAATTAATAGAACCTAGAATAACAGAATACCTTCACAGAAAGGCATCAATAACAAAAACACCAATAAGCGGTACGTTTGAACTTTTACCATTATGTAACATGGACTGCAAAATGTGCTACATAAAAATGTCAAAGGAAAAGCAAGAAAGCATTGCAAGGCTTAGAACAAATGAAGAGTGGATTGAACTTGCAAAAAAAGCAAGAGAAAGAGGGATGCTATTTTTACTTTTGACAGGAGGCGAGCCGTTTTTAGTCAAAGATTTTAAAGAACTTTACATAGAACTTCACAAGATGGGATTTTGCATATCTATCAATTCTAATGGAACTATGATAGATGAAGATGTGATTGAGTGGTTAAAACACTACCCACCGATGCGAATTAATATGACGCTTTATGGGGCTAGTAATGAAACTTACGGGCGACTTTGTAACAATCCAAAGGGTTTTACGCAAGTTACGAAGGCGATTTCTTTATTAAAGGAAAATAATATACAAGTTAAGTTAAATTGTAGTGTTACACCTTATAATAAGGACGATTTGAAACAAATGATGGATTTTGCAGAAGAGCATGATTTGGTGATTCAGGCGACTGCTTATATGTTCCCACCGCTTAGAAAAGATAAGACAAAGATTGGACAAAACAACCGATTTAATGCAGAAGATGCAGCACTTTATGGGGCATATATTAGTGCATATAGCAATGGTTTTGATAGATTTAAAGATTATATTGAGTCTGGCCAGCTTGCACTTTATGATGCTGATGATGATTGTGGTGTTGTGGAAGGTGACCATATGCGTTGTCGTGCTGGGATTACGAGCTTTTGGATGACTTGGGAAGGAAAGATGCTTCCTTGTGGAATGATTCCAGACGGTGGACTTGATCCTTGGGAAGTTGGTTTTGATGAGGCTTGGGAAAATGCAAAAAATATCGTAAGTGAGATTAAACTTCCTGTTAAGTGTGCAGGTTGTGGTAAAAAGGATGAGTGTAAGGCGTGTGCAGCAATGGTTTACACAGAAACGGGGACTTATGACAAAGTTCCACAATATAGATGTGATATGACAAAATATTATCCGGATGCTTGTAAAAAAGTTTTAAAGGAATTAGAACAACAATTGTAGAATAATTAATAGTACTGTCGATTAATTGCTAATTTATTCGATAGGAAATAAGACAATAAAAATTAATTTTGGGGGCGATTAAATTGAGTAATAACAAAAAAATAAACGGGATAATTATTGGGTTGATTATTCTATTAATAGTTATGATATCAGTTAAATCAGGAAAAGTAAATGTAGCTAGTATTATAAATCCATCGCATAGTGTAGGAGATAGCACAGATTCTGGAGATGGAACTAATGGAAGTTCTAGCAGAAGTGGAAATTCTGCAGTAGATGGTACAAATAGTGAAACTAAAGGAGACGGCCAAAGTAGTGGAGATAGCCAAAATGGAGGCGATTCAAATTCCTCAGGAGGAGAAAATAGTTCGAGTTCAGATAATAATTCAAATTCAAGCTCAAACTCAGGTTCAAATTCATCAGGCTCAAGTAATAATTCTTCATACTCAAAAGATGGAAGCATAACCAACTTCAATAATACTAGCCAAAAAGTATCATCAAATTTTAAACCATCAGATGCTGATATAACTATCCAACGTATAAATGGATATTCAGGAATATATATAGAAGATGGTTCTGACAAAGAGGTAAGCAATGTAGCAGCTATACAAGTTAAAAATAATTCTAAAAAAGCTATAGAGTTTGCACAAATTCAACTTTATAATGGAGATAAAAAATTAGTATTTGATGTAACATCACTACCTGCTAATACTTCTGCAGTAGTAATGGAAAAAAACAAAGCAACTTTCAACAGCAGTAGTGGAGTGACTTATGGCGGAACAACTGCATCATATGTCAGCTCACTAGAAAAAGTATCTACTGTAAAATGTGAAAAAGTAAGCAACAACGGTATAAAAGTTACAAATAAATCTAAAAAAGATATACCTTGCGTGCGTATATTCTACAAATATAAATCAAGCGAAGGATATTATGTTGGAGGAATTACTTATACTGCTAAAATAGAAAATTTAAAAGCTGGAGAAAGCCAAACTGTTTATCCATCTCACTTTGATTCTGATGGTGGGGAAATAATGATGGTCAAAACTTACACTACTACAGATTAGTAGTGAATGCCCTATGAAATAATTACTAAAAAATAAAAGCTACCGAATACAAATTGTTGTATAAATTGTGGAGGGAATATGAAATTTAAAAAAGAGTTTATCGAAAGAGAAATAGTTGGAGAAACTGTGCTAATACCAACAGGAGAAACAGCAGCACATTTTAATGGGTTGATATCTGTTAATGAATTGGGGAGATTCATATGGGATAACTACGAAAATGCAAAAGATGAAGATGACTTGTTACAAAAGATTTTAGATGAATATGAAGTCGAAAAAGAAGTCGCAAAAGCAGACATGGATGAGTTTTTACAAACTTTAAAAGATGCTGAAATAATATAAAAAAGCGGGCACGAAAGTGCTCGCTTTTTTATAGAAAAATATATAATTAATGTATATTAATTACAAATTAGGGAAATATACTTATACAGAACATAAGTTCATATAAATCTACATCTTTGTAAATACTGCGCCACAACTACCAAAAAGTGCTAAAATATCTATATACATATAAAACCAAATGGGGGAATCAAATGGAATTTATAAAAAAGGTTATTAGAAAGATTAAAGAGGGTATGCTCCAGGAGATGTATGAAGAGACGAAGTGGATGTATACTTATGCGAAAAAATATAAGTTTCAAATTGTATTTTACATATTTTTAGGAGTGTTGACGACTGTTATGGGGCTGGCTTCGAGTGTTGGGTCTAAGTACTTAATCGATGCTGTTACTGGCCAAGACAGTGGGAATATCGCCTTGATTGCGCTTTTTATAGTTGCGATGGGGCTTTTTAGTATTGGAATTAATGCTATTACAACTATGATTTCGGCTAGGATTAATATTAAGGTTAATAATGAAATCCAGGCTGAGGTTTATGATAAGATTCTTGTTGCGGATTGGATTTCGATGAAGGAATTTCATAGCGGGGATTTATTAAACCGTCTAAATGGTGATGTGAATACTGTGGCGTCTAGTATTTTGAGCTGGATTCCTAGTTTGATTACGCGTTCTGCTCAATTTTTTGGAATTCTTGCTATTATACTTTATTATGATCCTACGATGGCGGTTATTGCGCTTGGGAGTGCGCCTGTGATGCTTATTGTTTCGAAAACTCTTATGAAAAAAATGAGGGATTATAATAAAAGAATGAGACAGGTTTCGAGTGATGTTATGTCTTTTAATGAAGAGTCTTTTCAAAATATACAGTCTATAAAGGCTTTTGATTTGGTTGGTTTGTTTAGTAAAAGATTGAGAGATGTTCAACAAAATTATAAAGATGTTTTTTTAGATTATAATAAGTTTTCTGTTTATACATCGTCTTTTATGTCTGTTGTGGGGATGTTTGTTGCTTATACTTGTTTTGGATGGGGTGTTTACCGTCTTTGGACAGGGCATATAACTTTTGGGACTATGACTTTGTTTGTTCAGTTATCTGGCCAACTTTCTTCATCATTTAAGTTGATTGTAAGTCTTGTTCCGTCTGCGATTAGTGCGACTACTTCTGCGGGAAGAATTATGGAATTTTTCAAGATTAAAGATGAAAGTGATTTAGAGGATGATAAGGCTGAGTTAATACAAAATAATACTCAAGGTAAGGGTCTTAGTGTTGTTTTGGATGATGTTGAGTTTAGTTATAATGAAAATAAGACTGTGTTTAAACATGCTGATATAGTTGCAAATCCTGGCGAGATTGTGGCTCTTGTTGGCCCTTCTGGTGAGGGCAAGACGACTATGATTAGGTTATTATTAGGTCTTATTAATACTAAGTCTGGTAATGCGAGTATAAGGGATATCAACGGTGTTAGTTGCAAAATTTCATCAGCAACAAGAAGATTCTTTGCATATGTACCACAGGGTAATACGATTTTCTCTGGGACTATAGCGGAGAATATGAGAATGGTGAAACAAGATGCGACTGATGCTGAGATTGTTGAGGCGTTGAAGGCTGCTTGTGCTTATGATTTTGTAAATAAATTGCCTGATGGTATTAATTCAAAAGTTGGCGAGAGGGGTAGCGGTTTTTCGGAAGGTCAGGCTCAAAGGCTTTCGATTGCTAGGGCTCTTCTTAGAAAATCACCTATATTATTGTTAGATGAGGCGACGTCTGCTCTTGATGTATTTACTGAGAGACAGGTTCTTAGAAATATTATGAATATGGGCTATGCGAGAACTTGTATTGTTACGACGCATAGACCGAGTGTGCTTACGATGTGTGATAAAGTTTATAAAATCGATAGTGGGGTTGTGTGTGATATTGATGAGAAGGAAGTCAATATGCTTATAAGAGATTTTTAGAAATCCACGAGGGGGGATTAATATGAAGAAACATAAAAAACTAAAAATAACAGTGGGGATACTATGCCTACTGCTAATAATAGCAATACCACTTTGCTATTACTTAATTTATATTTCGTACAACCATCTAACTGTAAATACATACGATATAAAAAGTCAAAAAATAGAGAATTCAAGAGGGGAAAATATAAAGTTTGTCGTTCGGCGATCTTCATGATAATACTTTTAATGATAATGATGATAAGCTAGTTCAGACTATTAAGGCTCAAAATCCAGATTTTATAATTGCTGATGGCGATGTTTTAAACGATGATTCGAAAAATCCAGATATTGCTATGAGTTTTATAAAAAGACTTGTGAAGATTGCGCCTGTTTATTATGCTCTTGGAAATCATGAGCTTGAGTATATGCAAAATCAAAAGT
>ERZ833963.2064-NODE-2064-length-20632-cov-10.376683_pt1 | contig 20632 bp, 17 predicted proteins | sample MGYA00519693_ERZ833963 | MGnify/ENA primary metagenome ERZ833963 (study PRJEB31850, sample SAMEA3708748) | human gut metagenome | biome: human gut; feature: human-associated habitat; material: faeces | place: China | collected 2014 ... | reverse complement strand
GAGGATGCTCAATGAGCTCAAAATCATTCATCAATACGATTTGACAAAGAGCCTTAATAAGTGGTCGAAAGAATTGAGTTCTTTCAAGATGGTAAAGTACTACGCCAATTTGGTATTTAAAGAGGCTATACGACTAAAAATAATATACGAAAATCCAATGGACCTGATTATTGTACCAAAAATAAAACGATCTGTTGGCGACGAAAAATTAACTAACTTCTGGACTAAAGAAGAAATGGCAAAATTTTTCAAGCAACTTGACGCTACTTACTCTGACCACAACCAAAAAGCCGTCGCCATGTTTAGAGTAGCATTTTTTACAGGAATGCGTAAAGGCGAACTTTTAGCTTTGACTATTGATGATATTGATTTCAAGAAACAAACTCTAAGGATAAATAAAACTGTTAGCCGTGGAATTGACAACACCCCTATCATCACTACTCCAAAGACTAAAACATCCGTTAGAACGATTGGATTGGACGATGAGACATGCAAAGTATTGAAGCATTGGATAATTGAATTGCGTAAGCAGATGTTCAATCTTGGATACAATATTGACACGACTAAAAATCAATTGCTATTTCCCAATACTCAAAACCAGTTATTAAGCCTGACTAAACTAAATAAATGGCTGCAGTTTGTAATAGACGCATACAATAAAAACCATAAGGATAAACTTAAACGTATTAACGTCCACGGAATCAGACATACGGCGTGTTCCCTCATGCTTGAATCTGGATCAAGTATCAAGGCTGTTCAACTTCAACTTGGGCACTCCGATACATCCCAAATCATGAAAGTTTATTGGCACATCTCTACTAAAACACAATTAGACACGGTTAACAACCTAGCTAAATTCGTTAATTTTTAAAGTGTGTCACGAGTGTGTCACGGGCTATTTTCAAGCAATGAAAAACCGTGTAAACATTGGTATTAAACGATTTCTAAGCTTACTGGTATAGTCCTCGTAGTTCGCTTCATATGGAATTTCTAAGCCGTTAGTCTTTTGACTAATGGCTTTTATTTTGCCGTCAAACTTGTAATACCGTTCAAAAATAACTCTTCAAAAAAGTTATATAGTTCTTCGACCGTCATCTCCGGATGCCTAATCCAATAAGCAATCAATCCTACTAAAGCAGACGAAATGTATTGTATTAACAATTCCTTTTGACGTTGATCTAAATCATTAAACTCATTAGAATCCTCAATTACTTTGAGCCCCTTCTGTGTCGAATAAGTGATAAAACGTTCATGAAAACGAGGATCACCAAAATCTCCCAATAAGAGGCTTATCACTTTTTTATTTTCATACACTAATTTAAGAATTTTTAAGATTCTATCATCCTTGTCAAATTCACGTGTATCAATCTGATAAGTATCTTTTTTAGCATGACTCAATCGAATAAAGATATCGTCCTCAATTGCTTGCAAAATTTGATATTTATCACCGTATTTTTCAAAAATAGTTCTGCACGCAATTTGACACTTATCGGCTATCTCAAAAATAGTAATTTCTGCAATTGGTTCATGTTCTAGTAACTCTAGTTAAGGCCGCTTGAATTTTTAAATCTTGCTCCATAAAAGCTCCTCCACACTCGGTCCTAATCTAATTTCTACATTGTCCGATATTTTTGAGAACGATTCAACTTCAAATTTGAATTAAAAAATACTAAGATTTTTTATAAAGCTTAATCAAATCCAATATAAAAAGTTAGGCCACCTATTATAGTAAAAATAGATGACCTAACTTTTTTTGATTGATTTAAAGACCGTCCCCATTTTAAGCGGTCTTAAGCTTGCTTACAGCTTCTTCAATTGTTTTACCGTCTGCAGAAACATGTTTATCTTTATCTTCAACAGTAAACAATTGAGATTTAATGTTTAACATTACACGATATTTCATTTGTCTACCTCCATCATTTATTCTTATATTGCTCAACGGATAATAAATGAAATTATATCCCTTATTTATTAAAATGCAAGCCCTTTCTTTTTAATAAAACTTGCATTTTTGATTTATGGTGGCATAATTTAAACATTCTCGATATAATGGACTTAGATAATAAGGAGAAGATGCAAAATGAAGAATATGTCCAAAAAAGAATATCCGTCGTGGTACCCTCATAGAAGAGGGCATAACACTGTAGAGTTTAATAAGCCAGATAAATGGTACGAATGGTCGGCCATTCTGGATGTTATCTTTTTTGCGATTTTTTTAATTATCATAACTCGTTAGAAATAAAAGACTTTGAATGATCGATGTCATTCAAGGTCTTTTTTATATTATTTTCTGGAAAAACACGTTTTAAATAACTTTGTAGTCTAATTTAAGCCAAATTACTCCAATTATTGGTGTTTTATCAAACAGTTCAATATACACCGTCACAAGCTTTATAAGCACATATAATAGTCATCTATTATTTCTCTTTTAATATTTTACCCTCTTACGCTTTGTAAGGCCTTACTTTTGCTATAATAAAAGCTAAGGGAGGCGGTAACATGGCTATAAAGATAAATTTAGTAGATGGTACTACTATTGAAATCAATGAGGACACTTACATCATTGCATGGAAATATCAATCATCGTTAATGGCAAGTAACGATGATCACTATTACTTAGATTGCATTTTTAAAGGGAACTTCGAGGACGGAAAAGTTTCCGAACAAGATGAAGAAAACAAAATTGAAGGTTTAATCAGCGCTGCTGATTGGATCACAATCGGCAAGGACAATAAAAACTCCTTAAAGACAACCGCTGTTTTAAGCATTACTAGAGATTAAAAAAAGACCTCAACCAAAATGGTTGAGGTCTTTATGCTCTCTGGGGGGAAAGCAGTAATCAGAATTTTGATTACACCAAATCTTAACATTAAATTTTGGTAAATACCAGTGATTAGCCTATATAAAAATATTTAGTTAAACATTGAATTAATAGGCTTTTGAAGGCGATTTCAAATCACTGTAGCAAAAAAGCTTGACCTTACGATCAAGCTTTTTATTTTAATATTGAGACATGTAAGTATCTCTTTCCCATTGAGAAACAGTTTGTTGATATCTTGCCCATTCAGCATTCTTAGCGGCAAAGAAACTGTTAGTTAGTCCCTTACCTAGTGATTGTTGAACGTACTCATCTTTGCGAAGTGCTTTCAAGGAGTTGTGCAAAGTTGATGGCAAATCAACAATACCTTCCTCACGACGTTTTTCTTCTGACATTTCATAAATATTGTCTTTTACTTCTGGCATTAGATCATAGTCACTTGCAATACCGTCAAGACCTGCATCAAGGATACATGCAATAGCGAGATATGGATTAGTTGTAGGATCCACACTTCTCATTTCGATACGTTTTGACTTACCTTTAGCTGCTGGTACTCGGATCAAAGGTGAACGATTCTTACTTGACCAAGCAATATAAGTTGGTGCTTCATAACCTGGAACTAAACGCTTATATGAGTTAACAGTTGGATTATTAACAGCAGTTAGTGCACGTGCATGCTTCAATAAACCACTCATAAATTTCTTAGCAGTTGGTGAAAGCATATCATTAGCATCGTCAAAGATATTATCATCACCATTAAATAGTGACATATTGATATGCATCCCTGACCCATTGATACCTTGAACAGGCTTTGGCATAAAGGTTGCATACAAACCATGTTCTTTAGCGATAGTCTTAACTACTAATTTGAATGTTTCGATACTATCAGCAGCAGAAATAGCATCTTGATACTTGAAGTCGATTTCTTGTTGGCCCGGTGCAACTTCGTGGTGACTAGCTTCAACTTCAAAGCCCATCTTTTCTAATCCTAAAACAATATCTTTACGAACATTCACACCTAAATCAACTGGTGAGAAGTCAAAATAACTACCATCATCGTTTAGATGTAACGTTGGGTTTCCATGTTCATCTATATTGAATAAGAAGAATTCTGGTTCTGGTCCAATGTTGAAATGAGTGTAGCCCATGTCATGCATTTTCTTGATAATACGCTTTAAGTTAACACGTGGATCTCCTTCAAAAGGTGTTCCATCAGTTCTGTAAATATCACAGATCAAACGAGCTACCTTACCGTGTTCTTCTCCCCATGGGAAAATTAACCAAGTTGATAAATCGGGATGCAAAAGCATGTCACTTTCTTCAATACGAGTAAAACCATCAATTGATGAACCATCGAAAGTAATTTTATTCGCTAAAACTTTATCCAATTGTGATACTGGAACTTCAACGTTCTTAATGATTCCGTTGATATCTGTAAACATTAAACAAATAAATTCAACGTTTTCATCTTTTACCATTTTTGTAATATCTTCTGCAGTATACTGTTGCACTTTTAACCACTCCTATTGTATATACCGATTTTTTGAAGGTCGCTAATAAACGCCATCATCATAGCGTTTCACTAACAATATGATGATATTACCAATTACGTTTATCAGTGTCAAATATTTTCATTTAAATTTTCAATAAATTCCAATATTAAATAACAAAATAATCATATACGAAAATTCTATCACAATAAATAACTTTATTAACAGAATTCGATTGACTTCTTTCAATTTTCCAGTTAAATTATAGATACGAACGAAATGGAATATAAAAATAATAATTGTTCGTTATTAATGGAGTGGATAATAAATGCAAGTTTTTGATTACGAAGATATTCAACTAATTCCGAATAAATGTATTGTTGACAGCCGTTCTGAATGCGATACCACCATTAAATTTGGTCCGAAAACATTTAAGATTCCAGTAGTCCCTGCTAACATGCAAACGATCATTGATGAAAAACTAGCTGAAAAGTTAGCTACAAATGGTTATTTTTATGTCATGCACCGTTTCGAACCTGAAACTAGAATTGACTTCATCAAGATGATGAATCAAAAAGATTTATTTACTTCTATCAGTGTTGGTATTAAAAAAGACGAATATACTTTCATTGATCAAGTGGTTGCTGAACGTTTAAAACCTGATTACATTACAATTGACGTCGCTCACGGACACAGTGATCGTGTTATCGACATGATCAAATACATCAAGAATAAATTACCAGAAACTTTTCTTATTGCTGGTAACGTCGGTACTCCAGAAGCTGTTCGTGAATTGGAAAACGCTGGTGCTGATGCTACTAAAGTTGGGATTGGCCCCGGTAAAGTTTGTATCACCAAATTAAAGACTGGTTTCGGTACTGGTGGTTGGCAATTAGCTGCTTTAAGACTTTGTGCCAAAGCTGCTAGTAAACCTATCATTGCTGACGGTGGCGTTAGAAATGATGGTGACATTGCAAAATCAGTTCGTTTTGGAGCTGACATGGTTATGATTGGTTCCCTACTCGCCGGTCATAAAGAATCCCCTGGTAAAATCATTGAAAAAGATGGTCAAAAATATAAAGCCTACTTTGGCTCTGCATCTCAATACCAAAAAGGTGAATATAAAAATGTCGAAGGTAAAAGAATGCTCGTACCTTATAAGGGAGAAATCATGGATACTTTGACTGAAATGAAACAAGATCTACAATCATCGATTTCCTATGCTGGTGGTAAAGATTTAAGTTCTCTACGCAAAGTAGACTATGTAATTGTTAAAAATTCAATTTACAATGGTGATGTATATTAATTAAATCCATAAAAAAAAGAAGTTGGCGACTGGGTGTTCGTCAGCTTCTTTTTTATGAATGGGATAGTTCATGTTCAATTTGATAAGAATCGTTGTCCATCAAACAACTTAATAACTATCAAATTTAACGTTACTGTAACACATAAATTAGGAATTAAAAAGCATGAAAGCTTTTAAGGTATAAAAGACTATTTCTTTTTTTATTTAATTATTAATTTGTCGAGCCGAAAAATGATGAATTCCTTTATTTCTTTCTTCAAATCCTTCGGTCTTGCTAACAATATAGCGGGGACGATTATTTACTTGATCCAAAACTCTGCCTAAATAACTACCTAGTATACCAATTGATAGCATCAGTAATCCCAATGTGAATAGTAACACTGTTACACCAATTGATGCAAAGCTATAACTATTTGTAGCAATTAAGTATCCCAATGAGAATACTCCACTAGCTAAAGGCAAAACTGAGAATAGATTTACAAAATGCAAAGGTTTCATGGAAAACGATGTGATTCCATCAACTGCTAATTTAATCATTTTTGACAAAGGATATTTGGTTTCCCCAGCAATCCGCTCTTGACGGTGATACAGGACACTTGTTTGCTTGAATCCAATCCAAGTTACTTGACCACGAACAAAGGGGTCTTTTTCGTGTAGTTTCAACAATTGCTGAACAGCACGTCGATCCATTAAGCGAAAATCACCTGTATCCAATGGCATATTAATAGTGGCTAATTTTTGGAAGGTTCGATAAAACATTTTAGCGGTGAACTTCTTAAAAACTGTTTCACCATCTCTTTGCATTCTTTTACCATAAACTATTTGATAACCTTCATGCCATTTTTTAATCATTTGAGGAATCACTTCAGGTGGATCTTGCAAGTCGGCATCCATAACTACGACCGCATCCCCCTTGGTATATTCTAGACCAGCTGTAATAGCCAGCTGATGTCCAAAATTACGTGAAAATTCAACTAGTTTGATGTGATCATTTTGAGCCAATGCTCGTTTAATGATTGCCACTGATTTGTCCTTTGATCCATCATCAACAAAAATCAGTTCATACTTTTCTTCTTGTTGCTCAATATAATTTAGTAACGTATCAATCGTAGCTTGAATACCCGCTTCTTCATTAAAAACCGGCAAAACGATTGAGATTAATTGATTTTTCATAAGAACATTCCTTTCATTGATTATTTATAAATACTTGATAAATCATAAAGTGTTCCTGATTGTCCAGGTCCACCTTGACCTTGGCCTTGTCCTTGATTTTGGCCTTGACCAGGTTGGCCTTTCTTCATGGACTTCTTCATTTTCTTTAATTGTTTCTTAGTCAACTTCTTCTTACCATTTGGCTTTTGAGGGTTGCTATTTTGTCCTCCACTTGGAGCATTGCCACCTGGAGCGTTTCCACTAGGAGCATTACCGCTTGGAGCACTGCCATTATTACCTGAAGAACTAGGTTTTGATGGTGGATTAGTTGAACCACCTGGCATTTGACTATTGGATTTAGTCTTCGAAGCAACCGTCACTGAACTGGAATTGTTAGTTTGTGTATTACTACTACTTAAAGTAACTTTCTTAGCATGCTTCTTGATCCAATTTACAATTTGAGTATTAGAACCACCAGTTTTGCCACCAGAGTAGTAATACTTGACCTTGCCTTCTTTAACTAATTTCTTAAATTGTTTCAAAGTGATGGCTTTATCTGTTCCGTTAAAACCACCCATAGCCATAACAGCTTCACCAGTTTGAATAATGTATGGAGCTGCAGTACTTGAATCGTCAGTAGCAAATAAATATTCCGCATTGCCTTGATGCTTTTGCAAATATTTCAATAGCGTCGTATCGACTTGGGAATTACCCATACCGCCACCGCCGCCAGCTGAAGAAATTAAAGATGGTCCTGCACTAGGAATTCCATCACTAGAACCAGCTAAGGTTGGTGTTAAAGACCACCAAGTTGGCGCCAACATAACAATTATCAAAGCTGCAACTGGCCAAACTCGTTTATTTTTCAATTTGATTGCAATCCAAGGTAAAACGAATAGCGGAATTGAAATAATAATTCCAGCAATCAACAAGATCCAGCTCAAAGTTGGATAGTAATCATTGAGATACCATGCTTGCAAGATACTTGTTGCTAAAATTGAAATTGGCAATAACATTGACCAAGGTGATTTTTCTTTCCACTGTTTGATCATCGTGAAGATTCCAATACCGGCTAAAGCAGCCATAGCTGGAGCCAACATGATCGTATAGTATGGATGGAAGAAACTTGCGACAGAGAAGAATCCACCGACAGGAATCAACCAACCTAACCAGAGCCAAAGTTCTTTTCTTTGAGGTGTTAAAGCATACCATTTCTTCTTAGAGTCTCTGAAATAGGCATAACTTGAAATCACACCGAAAATTGCTAATAACATTAACCAACTAATTTGTGGTCCTAATTCTTTTTGCAATAATCTAAATGGTCCAGCAGTACCAATATTAAAGGCACCACCGCCACCACCAGTCATTCCACCTTGAGATTTTTTATTACCTGAAGGGATACTTGGAGCATTACCCTTTTTGGAACTAGGCTTTGCTGGTGGATTGTTCTTTGAACTAGATTTCTTGGTTCCACTAGGTGGTGTTGGAGCGCCATTTGCGGATTTTTTACCACTAGATTTCTTAGAACCTGATGGTGGCATCATCGATTTAGAATTCTTAGATGATTTATTTCCCATTCCTGGGAAAGCTCCACCTGTACCAGTTGTTTGGCCCAAAAGACGTTGTGTTCCGTTATATCCAAAAGCTAATTCCAAAGCAGAGTTAGTTTCAGAACCACCTTCATAAGGCCGATTTGAAGAATTAGTCATATCAACTGATAGTGGCCAAATTAAAGTGAAAACTGCTAAAAAGATCGTTGCTATCGATAAATGTGCTAATTTCTTTTTCCAATTAACATTGGCACTTAACCAGTAATAAAGATACAGTGCCGGTAAAATCATAAAGGCTTGCAACATCTTAATATTGAATGAAAAGCCGACTAAAGCAAAGCCAATCCAAAGATAACGTTGCTGTTGCTTTAAGACTGCTTTTTGAACGAACCAGACTGACAACAATAGGAAGAAAACTAACGTTGCATCCATGTTATTAGTCCGAGAATCCGCTACAACAATTGGCGTCAAAGTCATAACTAACGCTGCAATTCTTGCTGGGACTTTCCCAAAACGTTTAGATACTAGGCTGTAAATCAAGTAAACCGAACCAATTCCAAATAGAATTGATGGTAAAACAACACTCCAGCCATGGACACCAAATATTTTGGCACTGATCGTCATGAACCATAAAGCTACCGGTGGCTTATCAACTGTAATAAAGCCGGCCGGATCAAAACTGGCATACCAGAAGTTTTTAAAACTCTTTGTCATACTGACAATAGCTGCCGTATAAAAATTATTGGCTTCACCCGCTTCCCAGATATTCCAGGCATAAAGAAAAGCTGCCAAAATCAAAATGGCAATCAGCCAATAATCATACTTAATATTTCTTAATTTATCGAAAAAACTATTTTGACGTCTTGTTTCACGTCGTGAGTCTTTTGATTCCATCATTTATCTTCTCCCATCTTTAAAAAGCAATATTTATAAAGAAACAAATGATTGAATAAACTAATATCGAAAATAAAATCGATTTTAAAGGTGATTTATTTTTCATCTGCTTAAGTTCCTTTCGTTATGACAAGGACAAGATTAGCCAAAATAGCTTAAATTAAGCTTAAATTAAAAAAAATGCCTTATAATTATATTCAGAATCAATAAAAGGAGTACAAAATGTCAAATAGTGTAAGAATTTTAGTAGTTGAAGATGATGAAAATTTAGCTAACAATATTGCTACTTTTTTAAGTGATTTTTCGAAGGTCGATATCGAAGGCGATGGTTTAAGTGGAAAATTTGCTGCAACTGAAGATGTTTACGATTTGATAATCCTAGATATCATGTTGCCTGAAATGAACGGTTACGACGTTTTGAAAAATATCCGCAAAGATAAAATCAATACGCCAGTTTTAATTTTGACTGCCAAAGCTGACATCGACGACAAGGTTCATGGATTCAATTTAGGTGCAGATGATTATTTAACTAAACCTTTCCACCGTGAAGAATTACTGGCCCGAGTCAAAGCGCTTCTAAAAAGAAGTGGTACTTTAGCAGATGACTCAATTTTGCGGATCAGAAATATCGAAGTTAATTTGAACACGCATGAAACTACTTGTGATGGCAAAACAATTGCTTTGAATGGTAAGGAATATGATCTATTAGTTTATTTATTGCAAAATAAAAATACTATTCTTACCAAAGATCAAATATTTGAACGAATTTGGGGCTTTGATTCTGATACCTCCATAACAGTTGTTGAAGTTTATATGAGTAATTTGCGTAAAAAATTACGTCCATCGCAAAATGACAATTTAATTAAAACTATTAGAAATGTTGGGTATATTTTCCAAGATGAAAATGAAGTCTAAACAATCAAAAATTACTCGCCGTCAACAATTCAAATTATTCCTATCTATCATGGCAGCCTTTGCCGTCTTAAGTTTGGCTTTGGGTTTGATAATTTTTAATTTGTTCCAATCATCTACTTACAAAAGTATCGATAAAGAAATGCGTGAACAAATTGCTTCCGTTCAAAAACAGCCTAATATGCACCAGCAAAATGAGCCTAATCCTGAACCTAATCATCCCGAGGAACGAAATAAACCAAATCCTAAAATGCCGTTTCAAGCTTCAATTTTAGTTTTTAGCGATAATGGTAAATTATTAAATAAAAGTAGTTTAGGTAACCGTTACTCGGCTTTGAAAAATATTAAATTAAATAAAAAAAATATTAACAAGAAACAAACAATTGTTGTTCATAATATGAACTTTCGATCGGTTTTAATAAAAGTTTCCAAAAAAAATAATAATCCGATGTACGCGGGTCATTATGTTTTAATCATGCAAAATATTGATACCCAAATTCAAATTGTGAAAAACTTTGAAAAAATTCTTATTTTAACTTTCTTCATCTTTTGGATCATAGCTTTAGTAGTTTCATACTTCTTGGCACGAATCAATATGTTACCAATTGTCAAATCTTGGAAACAACAGACCGAATTCGTTAACGATGCTGCTCACGAATTGAGAACTCCTTTGACTATCATTCAAGGAAAACTCGAGTACATGTTGACTAAACCAAATAAAAAAATCATCGACGAAGCAGAAGCCATTTCTGTTTCACTCGATGAAGTCAACCGCCTCAATTCATTAACTAATAATCTGTTGGATTTAGCTCGTTTTGACCAAGCTACGACCAAATTGAATTTTGAATATACCAAACCACAATTATTTTTAAAAGATCCCATCGAACCATTCAAAGACATCATCAATTCTCAATCAAAAGTCTTTCAAATCAATCTAAATCATCATCCTACCTTATACTTAGACCGTAATAAAATTAAACAATTATTGATAATTTTATTAGACAATGCTACTAAATATACTCCGAAAAATGGCACTATTAAAATTTACGATCAAGTTGAAGGCTCTAAATATCAATTCATTATTTCTGATACTGGCGTTGGTATTAAGGATAGCGATAAGGATAAAATCTTCGGTAGATTTTACCGTGTCGACAAATCTAGAAACCAGAGCAGTGGTGGACACGGTCTCGGCTTAGCGATTGCTAAACAAATCGTTTCTAACCACCAGGGGCATATCTTCGTTCGTGACAATCTCCCCCACGGCAGTGAGTTTGTTGTCGAACTGCCAATCAAACATAAATAAAAAAGTAAAAAAATATTAACCAACTTCAAACAAGAGAATTGGTTAATATTTTTTATTTTCTTTTTCATAAAACACAGTTCATTTCTCAAAAAATCAATTCTGAAATTTTGAATTAGTCGGTTCTTAATAAAATGATAAGATTTCAAAGTTGTATATGGGAGGAATCTTATGAAAAAGAAAAGTTTATTGTTATTAATTTTAATTAGTAGTCTCTTATTATTATTCAGCACTACTTCCGTCAAAGCAGAAACAACTGATACTCCTCTAACTGATGCTGATATTGCTCAAATTTTTCCACACAAGGACAATACTGAAATAATTGTCAGCTACGTTTTAGAAGATCAAAAAGAATTGGTTTTAAAAACTACTGAAAAAAACGTCCTCGACATTGATACTTTAAAAAAAGAACTCGGTGAAGACAACGTTTTACATGATTCAGAGAAGAATGAAACTATTGTCAAATTAGATCCCCAAAAAATCTCTTTCAAATTATTCGTTGATAATCAAAAGCCATTTACCTTATCCGTTCATAAAATAAATGGTGAGGAAATTTTTAATTACGATGTCAATGATACAAATCAAACTAGAGATATTGTTACTCCGGCTGATGATGAAGAGGACGAATCTGGTTGGGTTTTCTCGGAAATGTTAAAAGTCAGTGAAGGCCCTATTCTCGAACATAGTGATGGTTCCAGTACCCGCCCACTTTTATACTTCGGAGATTATAACTATGCTATTCAAAGAATGTCGATCAGTGATGCCTTTGGTATTCGAGGAAAATCTCGAATCGATAGTTTAACGACTCCAGGCACTGCCGTTTTATATGCAAGCAAGGACGGTCGAATCGAAGACGGTGCTAGAGGAAAAGGAAATCACATTTATACTGACCACTACGGTGATCATCAAGAAAATGACTATGACATGCTCTCAGTTATCAATATGGGACTAAAAGAAGATCCCCGTGGAGTTGAAGATCGATCGATTGGTTCCCCACGTAGTTATACTTCAAACAATCTTTATAATTACGTAGTTGAAAGTGATGGTAAAGGTGTGCCTGGTGTTAGTGGTCCCAATAAAATTGGTGAAAGCTATGCTATGTTAGATACACCCAAATTTTATTATCGAACTAATCCACAAACTGGATTTGAAGAACAAAAAATGGTTTTTCATCAAAAGGCTTTTTATGCCTATAAAAAAGGTCGTAACAATCCAGAAATTACCACTACTATTAAATTGAGTTTCAACAAAGTTGGACGCGTACAAACAAAAATTGCTTTTAAAAATACCGGAAAATATGCTTTCGGCAACTTCGTAGGTCTTTCCAATCATGACCTTTCTTTAAATAAAGATAATCAAGAAATTAGAGATAATCGTGGTAAGGCCATTGGAAATTACGTGAAATTACGTGCTCTTGGAAATCAGCGTGGAATGTACATGCAATCTGGAGATAACCAAGTTCGAACTAGTTATTATCTAAACCGCGAAAATGGTCCTGCCGGCTGGGCTGGTCGTTCTTCAAGTAAATCTTATCTTGCTACCAAAGGATTCATGCACAGTCCGGGATTACTTGAACTTATTGGTTCCTCTAACGAAAGATATTACCCATGGAAAGTTGGAAAAGACGATCATACTTGGAGTTTTATAGGTGGTACCAAACCGACAAAGTTTTTCAACGATGATATCCCTGGCTATCGTTCACCATATGTTGCAGAAAAACTCTACAATGCTTTTTCAGATCACTGGGACAAAGGTGATCTCGAAAGAAAAGAAGTTGGCGGTCGTCTGGGGGTAAAAGAAAATGATTATACTTGGGATGCTGGCTTAACGATGCGAACATCTCCTAGAGATTTATTAACTGGTCAAACTATCAAACTAGAATATGAATCACAAATTGATGTTAAAGGAACAACTTTTAATCCTGTCTTTGAACTAGATTTACACGGAACTAACGATAACCCTCAAATAATTTCTGACAAAGAACTTCAAGACCGCAAAGGTAAATTACCAATTACCGGTACTTGGTACGATTTTGATAGTACTGACGTTACGATGTACTACTCAATTGACAGTGAAGATCCTGAAGATGACCAAATTCTCTTTAATCGTTCGCAATCTCAAAATGACGCTTTTAATGGTAAGCTCAACGACATCACAAAAGTTAGTTTACCTTTAAAGGGTTTAGATCCTGGTATGCATACGATTCGTTTCTACATGATTGATAAAGAAGGACACCGTTCACAAATGCAAGAACACGTTTTAAAAATCAGTAAGCCAGTTACTAACGAACCACAAATTGATGTCACTTCTCCAGGAGCAACTTCTAAAAATCCCTATAAAGTCTATGGTGAATCGATTGATATTAAAGGAACTTGGTCTGATAAAGATAGTAAAAAAATCAAATCTATTTCTTATCAAATCAACAATCACGATGAAAAAATCATCCGCGAAAACATCCCCAATCCTACTCCAGGAAAACAAAATATTGGCGATATTGATGGTTTAGATATTGCTTGTTGCAACAACTTCGACAAAAATAAAATCGTCTTTAAAATTGTCGATGAAGAAGGTCTCGTTGGTACAGATAGTTTCTACTTCCAACACGTACCTGGTGGCTTAACATTATCAGCTCCAGAAGAAATCGACTTCGGAACTTTAGCAGTCTCTCCTACTGGTGGTACTCCAGTTAAACCAACTATTAAAGAAGGAAATATTGTTTTAGGCGATTATCGTCAACAAGATGCTCCCCCTATTTCAGTTAGCCTAAAAATGGATAAATTCTACAAAGAAGAAGAACATCACGATGATCAAGGTGGTGGCGATGATAGTTTAGCCAATATCGATATTCCAGACAAAGCAAATACTAAAATTGAAATTCCCAAAGAATCCTTAGTTCACGATGTTTACTGGAAAAATAAACTCATCAACAGCGATGAATTGATTATCGGTCAGTCAGCTCAAAAAACTGGTCCTCAATGGGAATACAAGACTAATTTGACCGAGGACGTTTTAAAAAACCTCAAAATCAGATTCAGATCCAATCAAAACGGCGCTTCGAGTGGAAAATACGTTAGCCACTGGACTTGGCAAACGGTTGATTCCGTTCAATAATTTTTAACCACAAATTCAATTTGAGTTTGTGGTTTTTTGTTAAATTATGTTTTAATAAAAATATACTGATATTATGAGGTGTCCAAGTATGGATAAAGAAAAAATCCAAGATTATTGGTTCAATTTTTTGCGTGATAAAAACTCGCTCTACTACCCACTAGGAGATATTACAACTTTCGGTGGCGAACCAGACAAATTAGCGCATTTAGTTTATGACGGTGTAAAAACTGCCACAACTTCTGCTTATGAATTGTATGAACCAAATGAGTACATGCCCCAAGTTGGTGACTATAACATCATTTTAGATGGTGATGAAAATCCACTTTGTATCACTGAAACATTAGTTACTGAAGTTGTTCCATTTAAATATGTCAGCGCTGAACACGCCTACCATGAAGGTGAAGGCGACCAGACTTTAGACTACTGGCGTGAAGTACACACTGACTTTTTCAAAAAAGAATACCAAGCTGCTGGCAAAGAATTCAATGATGAAATTCCTTGTTTGTGCGAAGTCTTTAAACGTATCTACTAAAAAAACGAAACTAGAATGATTATCTAGTTTCGCTTTTTTAATTGTCTTTCTTTTCATCTAAAGCTTCAGAAATCTTCTTTAGATACATGACCATTTCTTCTTGTTTATCTTCTTCTGGTTCAGCCTCTTCCTCATCGCGACTCTTAATAATCTTATTCATCACTTTAACTAGTAAGAAAACTACGAAAGCAATAATCAAGAAGTTAATAATAGATTCAATGAAAGTTCCATACTTAAAAGTTGCGTCCCCAACTTTGAAAACTAAATTACTTAAGTCAATCTTACCTAGGAACAAACCAATCAATGGATTGATCAAGTTGCTTACTAAAGATTGTACAATTGCTGTAAAAGCAGCACCCATAATTACACCAACGGCTAAGTCCATAACATTGCCACGGCTAATAAATTCTTTGAATTCCTTTATCATAATTCCAATCTCCTAAATTGATTTCTACCTTTAATTATGGCGGTTTTAGGGTCTTTTGTGCAAATTATTTACTAGATTTATCTGTACGAATCGTCAAAATTAGCCGTTTTTATTCAATGATTTCATTTATAATGCTAATAGAAAGGTTGTGGACACATGAATGATTTTGAAATGTACAAGATGATTTTAGAAATCATTTCTGATAAAAACCCCAAGGACTTACAAGCACTACTCGACGAATCACAACATTATCAAAACGTTAAAGATTATATTGCCAGCGACGAACCTAATTCATTTTTGATTCAAAATATTCAAGACATGACTTTGAATATGATAAACGATGGTTTGATTTCGGCTGTCGTCAGTCCTTTAAAATATGTTACTTTAATCAAATTTAATGGTCTAACTGTCTTAGGTTTTCAATATTTAAAAAAACTCAAGGAACAAGATACCAAAAAACAAATCGAAACAATTCTCGATCAAGAAGGTCACGTCATGTCTGCCAAAAATCTCACTGAAATTCTTTCAAAACTCATTTTTAGTTAAGGCTAACTTATTTACAGTTGTCGATTAACTTAACTTTTGACACCCACCAAATTAAAGCTTACTCTGTATTTGTGACAAGTTTTCTAATAATATGGAGGTTTTTTTATGTCAAAGACTAATGTAGTAATTGTTGGTGCCTCACATGGTGGCCATCAATCAATTTTGGAATTATTAAAGCGTTATGATGACGTGGATATTAAATTATTCGAAGCTGGAGATTTTGTTTCCTTCATGTCTTGTGGGATGGAACTTTATCTAGAAAACAGCGTTACCGACGTCAATGATGTTCGTAACTTTGCTCCTAGTGACTTCAAGGATGATGAAAATGTTGCCATCCTCAATAATCACCAAGTTACAAAAATCAACGCTGATAAAAAGACAGTTACTGTTATCAACACTAAGGACAACAGTCAAACTGAATATCCTTACGATAAATTAATTTTAAGTTCTGGAGTTACGCCTAAGTCTATCCCCGTTCCAGGCAATGACTTGGAAAACGTTTATTTGATGCGTGGTTACGATTGGGCTACTAAGATCAAAAATAAATTAGAAGATTCAAGCGTTAAAAATATTACAGTTGTTGGTGCCGGATATATTGGTATCGAAGCCGCTGAAGCCAGTGTCAAAGCTGGTAAAAATGTAACCTTAATGGATGTTATCGATCGTCCATTAGGTACTTACCTAGACCAAGAAATGACTGACATTTTGACTAAACATCTTGAAGAAAAAGGTGTCAAAGTCATTACTAGTGCAAATATCAAAGAATACGTTGGTTCTGACAAAGTTACTGCTGTCAAAACTGATAAAGAAGAAATTCCAAGTGACGTTGTCATTCAAGCCGCTGGTGTTCAACCAAATACTAATTGGCTCAAAGGCACAGTTGATCTTGATGATCGTGGTTGGATCAAAACTAATGAATATCTACAAACTAATTTACCTGACGTCTATGCCATTGGTGATGCTACATTGGCTTACTCAATTCCAGCTGACAATCATGTTCCTATCGCTTTAGCAACCGTAGCTCGTCGTGAAGCTAGATACGTCGTAAAACATTTATTTGAAAAGCAACCTGCTCTACCATTTGGTGGCGTTGTTGGTTCTTCAGCTTTGAGTGTCTTTGATTATCACTTTACAGAAAGTGGTCTCAATAGCTTCACTGCTAAACGCTCTAACGTTGAAGTCGCTAAATCATTCTATACAGGCAGTCTAAGACCTGCTTACGTTCCTGCTGGCAAAGACAACCCTGAAGTTTGCGTCCAACTATTCTTCAATCCAAGTTCTCACGTTTTACTAGGTGGAGCCGTTCTTTCAACTTATGACATTACCGCTCAAGGAAACGTTTTGGCCTTAGCCATTCAACATAAACTAACTGTCGAAGATTTGGCCGATGCTGACTTCTTCTTCCAACCTGGTTTTGACAGACAATGGAGCATTTTAAATATTGCTGCTCAACATGCCTTAGGAGAAAAAGATTTCTAAAAAATAATAGAGCTAGAACTGCTTGATTACAGTTCTAGCTCTTTTTTTTATACCGCTGGTGGGATTCGAACCCATACATGGAAAACCATACAACGACCTGAACGTTGCGCGTCTGCCAATTCCGCCACAGCGGCAAATAATACAAATAATCTCTCAATTAGATTACAATGAAAATGATACTACAAATGGAGGTTGTTGTAATGGAAAAAATTAGTAAAAGTGTGTTAAATCAAGTTATTACCCCACGTGATCCTGAATCATATAAAGGAAATTACGGTAAAATACTCATTATCGCCGGATCAACTCAATTCGGTGGTGCAGCCATCATGTGTAGTAGTGCTGCCATTCACAGTGGAGCTGGATTGGTGACCGTTGCCACAACTCCCGAAAAATTCACTGCTATTAACATCAAAATCCCTGAAGCCATGACGATTGATTATCATGATAAAAAAGCCTTGCTGACTGCTATTATTAATAATCAAGTTATTGCAATCGGACCAGGATTAGGTACGTCAACGGTTGCTAAAGGTTTGGTCAAAGCTGTCTTAAATAATACTAAGACTGATCAAACGGTTATTTTAGATGCTTCGGCCTTAACAATCATAGCTGAAGAAAAAATTCCACTTCAAACAACAGCAAACATCATTTTGACTCCTCATCAAGGCGAATGGCAACGCCTCTCTAATCTGGCTATTACCGAACAAATAGAATTAAACAATCAAATACATCTGCATGAATTGAATCCTGATGCCTTGTTGGTTTTGAAGAAGCATCAATCAGAAATTTATTATCATGACCAAGTTTCAAAAATCATTGCGGGAAATCCCGGCATGGCAACTGGTGGTATGGGCGATACTCTAACTGGTATCATTGCTGGGTTTGTTGGTCAATTTGGTTTCTCTTTAGAAACGATTCAGGCAGCTCTTCTACTACACAGTGAAATTGGTGATAAATTAAACGAGAAAAATTATGTTGTTTTACCTTCTTCAATTATAGAAAGAATCCCTAAATATATGGCTAAATTTAGTTCAAAGGATAAATAAAAAGCGTGAATTTAATCACGCTTTTTTTATTTCATTCTCAAGATTTGTCTGATACGATCAACTCTTGAACCAACAATCTTATCAGCCAAAGACGTCTTCAAGACTAAGTATCCGTAAATAACTCCACCTAATCCAGCTTCCAAAATCAATGCTACTACACTGATAATTCGATCAGAATTTCCAACAAAGTGGAAAACTATCCAATTTACTAATAATACTGAAACAAACATTATCAAGGAGAATAAAATAATTCCACTGATTCTTCTCGAGATCCGACCGGTATTGAAAGGATAAATTGCATGCAGTTTTGCTAACATAAGCCAACAAACAACACCCATACCGATACTTGTAGCCACTAACGGACCAAATTCGTGGAATAACCAAATCATTGGCAATTGCACAACTACCTTTACGATAAAACCATAAACGAAATACTTAATAGCCAAGCGATTACGATATAACGCTTGTAAAACGGCTGACAAAACGGTGAACAATCCCAACAATATTGAAATAACAGATGAGAACTGCAACATCAAGACACCTAAAGCGTCATAACGATAGAACGTCGTCCATAATGGTTGGGCCACTGCATACATCCCTAATGATGCGGGAATCATAATGAAGAAGAACAATTCCAAAGTATTAGAAATTTGATTTTCGATTTTTTCTTTATTGCCCTTCGAATACAATCCAGATAGGATTGGTACCGCTGTAACGGCCATAGCGGTTGATAATGAAACAATGATCATGATTAGTTTATTAGCTTGAAAACCAAACAATGAGTAGTAATTATCTAATTGTGCTCCACTTGCATTAACGAATAATCTCATAAATTGATTAAATGTTGATTGATCATACAAGTTAAAAAATGTTATCCCTGCATCCAAGATAATGAATGGCAATGCTTGTTGGAAAATTTCGCGAGTAAAGTTATTTTCATTAACATTTGCAACAGGTTTACCATTACGAGACAAGCTTCTTAATCTTGGCAGTCGTTTTAAAATCGCTAAAATCAGAATAACAATCGCCACAGCAGCACCAATGAAAGCCGCAAAGGTCGATTGAACAACGGCATTAATATAGCTACCCTTACTTACTATCATGATCATATAAGTTGCTATCAACATATAAATAACACGGGCAATTTGCTCAATAAATTGTGAGATAGCGGACGGAGCCATATCCGAATATCCTTGTAAATAACCTCTCAAAATACTCAAAATAGGAATAACCAGCACGGCTACCGCTAATGATTTGATAACCGGAATACTTCTTGGATCGCCATCAGTAAACATAACTGCTAAGAGTGGCGCCCCAAAGAACATGATTGCCCCAAAAATGACCCCCATAAAGGTCATGATTTTGAGACCATGTTTGAATAATTTATTTCCGGTTGCATATTGATCTAACGCATTATAATGTGAAATTTGTTTAGAAATTGCTCCAGGAATTCCTGCTGTTGAAACAATCAGGAATAAACTATAGATATTATATCCTTTTGCGAACAATGCATTAGCCGCTGGATAATCAGACCCCATCCAGGCCATCCATGGGATAATGTATATTGCTCCCAAAATACGAGAAAAAATACTACCAGCTGTCATCCAAGCTGACCCTTTTAACATCGTATCTTGCGAAGATTCAGGGTTTAAAACTGGCATTACTTCTTCTTGGCTTTTATTTACGCCCAAAACTTGCACCACCTTAAAAACTATCCATTTAATTATAGCAAAGTTCTTATCCTAAAAATTTTAAATTACTCTTAAATTACGCAAAAAGCAAATTAATTTATAAAAGAACCGCTAATTTTACAGAACGAATAAATTGTAAAGCTTTTTTGAGATTAATTCATGTTAGAATGAATTTGTTGTTTCGGGGATAAGCCATTTTAATACAACTCACCCACAGTTTCTGCATCATGCAATTATTCATAGCAATCAAACAAATTTTTCATTATTTTTATCATCTCAGACAAGATAATAAAGAGCTTACCTCTTCGTTGCAACAAAAAAAGGTTTTGAAGTGAACCCCATTAATTGGAGTTTATTTTAAGCAATAAGTCGGTCGGAAAG
>ERZ833963.2059-NODE-2059-length-20695-cov-37.130087_pt1 | contig 20695 bp, 19 predicted proteins | sample MGYA00519693_ERZ833963 | MGnify/ENA primary metagenome ERZ833963 (study PRJEB31850, sample SAMEA3708748) | human gut metagenome | biome: human gut; feature: human-associated habitat; material: faeces | place: China | collected 2014 ... | reverse complement strand
GTGGAAGGCATGATGTGCGGCCACTGCGAAGCCCGCGTGAAGAAGGCTCTGGAAGCCCTGCCCGAGGTGGACGAGGCCGTGGTGAGCCACGAGACCGGCACCGCCATCGTCACCCTGAACGCCGAAGTCGCCGACGACGTGCTGAAGAAGGCCGTTGAGGATCAGGACTACCCTGTGACCGGCATCCAGTAAACCGCCGCTGAATACGGAAAGGCCGCTGCATGTGAACCGTGCAGCGGCCTTTTTATCGTGTTTACAGGCTTTTAAAATTGATTCAGAATATCATGGTGTCCAATGTCCAACAGCAGAATGATCGTATCACCGTCGTACTGCCAGATGACCCGCACGTCCATGTTTACGCTGAACTCGAACAAGTCTACCGTGCCTTGAATACGCTTTGTGCGCAGCGACGGATACAGCGGGTCCATTTCCAGAATTTCCAGCTTCTTTTTCAGCTGCGCCCGCTCCGCTGCGTTCAAACGCTTCAGGTTCTTTATGAATCGTTTGGTGTAGGTGATCTTGTAATTCATTCGTCCGCACCGTCCAGCGCTTCAAACAGTGCGTCCACAGTGTCGAACACCGGCTGCTCCCCTGCCGCAATTTTGGCCTTTGCTTCGTTGATCTCGCTGCGCAGCTCGTCCAGATACTTTTTGGGGTAAACGGCTACCGGCATCAGCTCGATCACGCCATCCTTCTCCACGATCTCCAGCTTGTCGCCCTCACGCAGGCCCATCTTCATTACAATATCCTTTGGAATGGTGATCTGGGATTTTGTCCTCAATTCCGTCAGCATCCTTCATCCTCCTTTGTGCGATTTTCTTACTTTCTCACTTTTATTATACTCTGCTTTTTTCAAAAAGCAACCATGCACCATAAAATTTTACAAAGCCTTGATGCAGTTCGCCTGACCGTTGAGGTCTTGGAGAAGTTTTCTCAGCGCAAATGTGATGACAACAAAAAAGATTGACTGCCACAGCCTTCCAACTCCGTGCAGTCAATCTTGATTGTAAAGGTAGGAAGCTGACCATTGCGGACAGCACCTTTTCTATTTGTAGTATAGTTATTTTTTGCCGTTTTGTCAAGAGAAGGTGCCCGCCTTCTCTTTTTCTTTCCCCATTTTCCTGTGCATTTTCACCCCGGAAGCTGTGGCTTTTTGCGCAAAAACTATTTGTTGACACGTTGTTTTTTCAGAGTTATACTTATTGCAACAACATTTGGTTTTGCTTCCAGTTATAAACCACAGCGAAAGGAGAAATGTATTTTGGGAGTATCCATTCAGGACCGCACAGACTTTCTGAACATGCTGGACAGCTGCAGGACCGAGCAGCAGCTGTTCAGCCGCCTGACCTTTGCGGTAATGTTCCACCAGACCGACCCGGATGCACGGGAAGATCTGCTGGACGACGTGCGCGGCGCAGCCTGCAACATGCAACTGCCCGCCGTCAATTACAAGATCGATCAATGGCTCAACACCTGCAAGCAGGCGTGGCAGGCCGACCCCGCAGCCTTTATGGCAGCCGTGAACGCGGACGCAAAGCAGCGCAAGCTTGCGCTGGAGGGCAGCGCGGCGCAGCCCGGCCTGCTGGCCGATGTGCCCATGCAGAGCGTGGCGTGGCTGGTGCCGCAGCTGCTGCCGCTGGGCGAAGTGTCGCTGCTGGGTGCCGACGGCGGCACCGGCAAGGGCATCTGGCAGGCACAGCTCATTGCCTATGTGACGGCGGGCAAGACCTCCGGCTTTTTTCCGCTGCCGCCGCAGCAGACCGGCAAGGTGCTGCTGCTTGCGGGCGAGGACGACCCCGGCAAGGTGCTCAAGGCCCGTCTGCTGGCGGCTGGGGCCGACATGAACCGGGTACTGGTTCTGACCGCCGACGACTACTTTGGCAAGACCGGCCAGCCCCTTACCCTCAAGGACCAGGCACTGGCGGATTTTGCCGCCAAGGCCGGGCCGCTGCTGCTCATCGTGGACCCGCTGCAGAGCTTTCTGCCCGCCGATGTGGAGATGGCAAGCCGCAACCAGATGCGCGGTGCCCTGCTGCCGCTGCGCGCCATTGCCGCAAAGCAGGGCTGCGCGGTGCTCATCGTGATGCACTCCAACAAAAAGCAGGGCGTTTCCGGCCGCGCACGTCTGGCCGACAGCTCGGATATCTGGGACATGGCCCGCAGCGTGCTGATGATGGGCCGCGCCAAGAACGACGGCAAAATTTATCTCAGCCACGAGAAAAACAGCTACGCCCGCCCCCAGCAGACGGTGCTGTTGCACATCGACGATGTGGAGGTGGAAGGCGTAAAGACCGCGCGGGCCGTGTTTGACGGCTACACCGACAAGAAGGATGCCGACTTCATTGAGGAGCGGCGGGTGCGCACGGCGGAGACCCGGCAGGACACCCGCAGCGCCATCCTGAACGTTCTGTCCGAGAGCCGCCTTGGGTCGATGCCCAGCAACGAGCTGCGCGCCGCCGTCCTGCGGGAGGTCGGGTGCAGTGACAGTACATACAACCGTGTGTACAGTGACCTCACGAAGTCCAGCCAAATCGCAAAGCAAGCGATCCGTGGAAAAGATGGCAGGAATCGCTGGTATACCTGCTACTGTGGAGAAACATCTGACAAAGTTCCATTTTAAATACTGATCTACGTTATAAATTTGATGTTTGTCAGCTTGACAAAGTTCGGATATTTGACAAAGTTGGAACTTTCTCAGAACAATGGAACTTTCTCACCTTGACAAAGTTACTTTTTAATCGTTGTATCATTTAAAAGTTTAAACTTGCTCAGATAACGCTCCTACAGTAGCACCTGATAAAGTTCCCTGAAACCAAGGGCTGTGGGCTGGGAGTTTCTCCAGCGAATGTCCTGGGGGTGGGGCCCCGGCGCGCAAGCGTTGGGGCGGGACTGGAGTCCTGCAACGGCAACGACCGCCGCCAGCGGCGGAAACAGGGAGTTGCTGTTGGGGCCGCGGCCAGCAAGACGCAAGCGATAGCGAAGCGGCTGCTGGGTGCCGCAACCCGTCGCTGTTCGCGGAGAAAGCTCCCAGCACGCAGCCCAGCCCGCACCTTAACTCCTCGCCAACTCCTCCACCGTGATGCAGCACACGGCAAAGGCCAGCAGGGCGCAGTCCAGCGGCACGCGGCGCAGCACCACCACCCGTTCGGTCAGGGTGGTAAAGGTCTGCACGGCCTGCACCGGCACGGTGCTGCCCAGCCAGAACAGCGCCACCGAAAGCGGCAGATGCACCGCCCGCGCTGCCAGCAAAGGCCGCAGCGAGATCTCGGCCGGGCAGATGGTGCGCACCTGCAAAAGCACCGACACCCCCTGCACACTGAGCGCCGCACAGCACAGCGTGCTGGCCCACAGCCCGGTGCGGGCGGCCTGATCGCAGCCGGAACACACTTCCAGCAGCATGGCGGGCAGCGCCGCCCACGGCTGTGGCGGCAATGCCCCGCACCCTGCCGCCAGCAGCCGGAAGTACAGCACAAAGCCGCAGAGCTTCAGGTAGGTCACTGCCGCCTGCGCGATCACCGCGTCCAGTGCGGGCAGCGGAATGGTTTCCCCCTGCGCGGGGGGAGCCTGCCCGGCCCCGCCCTGCATCCGGCACAGCAGTGCCGCCGTGAGGTATCCCGCCAGCAGCTGGGCCGCAAACAGCCGCACCCCCACCGCGCGGCTGCCCAGCATCTGCTGCCCTACCGTGAGGATGACAAAGGACGGCCCGCTGCACACACAGGCGGGCAGCAGCGCCGAGGCCTGCCGGGAGGTGAGCTGACCGGTGCGCACGGCTTCGGACGCAGCCACCGCCGCCGGTGCAAAGCCCCCCAAGGCCCCAATGAGCAGCACGCCGCCCGCACCCTTTGCCCGGATGCCCATGAGCCGCGCCGCAGGCCGGAACACAAAGCCCAGCCACTGCCCGGCCCCGCAGCCTGCCGCCAGCGCCGATACGATGAGGAAAGGAAACAGCGATACCAGCAGCGGCCCGCCGCACAGCCGCAGCCCCGCCTGCAGGGCATCGGCACAGCGCTGCGGCGCGGCAAACACCAGAAACGCCGTGTACCCTGCCAGCGCCAGCAGCACGCCCCGCCGGAAATTCCAGCTTCGATTCATAACTCAGCCCTCCGCATCCATATATATGTAGCAGCGCGCCGCGGGCAGAACTGCGGGATGGGAGGGAATGGGATGTGTGCCAAGCGCAAAAAGCGGCTTTTGCTGCAAAGCTGGCTGGCCCTGCTGTTCCGTCAGCCGCCGCAGGGCTTTTACCACGCCCCTGCCGTCTACCTGAGCGGGGGCCGCATGGAGGTGGAGCACTTTTGCCGCATTCTGGCCTACAGCCCCGACCGGCTGTGCCTGCAGATGCCCCATGGCCGGTTGACCATCTACGGCGACGGGCTGAAGATCGTCACCCTTACCGCCAGCCGCCTGACCCTGCGGGGGCGGTTCGTGCGCACGGACTTTGCGGATGACTAGGAGGTGCCCATGGAACCGGTAAGCCTTTGGGCCGCGGTGGAGTTCACCGCATGCAATGGCAGCACCGAAGCCCTGCTTACCGCTGCCGCCCGGGCCGGGCTGCATCCCTACGGGGTAACGGCCCTGCCGGGAGGGTTTGGTGGGCGGTGCGCCGCGTGGCAGTACCCGCGCCTTGCCGCGCTGGCCCGCAAGCACCGGGTGCGGCTGCGCATCCGCCGGAAGCTGGGGCTGTATTTCCGTCTGCGCCCTTTGCTGCGCCGGGCCGGGCTTTGGGCGGGGCTGGCGGTGTTTGTGCCGCTGCTGCTCTTTGCACAGCAGTTCGTCTGGTATGCGGACACCTCTTCCCTCACCACCGGACAGGCTGCGCGGGCCTGCGCCGTCCTGCGGGAAGCGGGCCTGCAGCCCGGTGCGGCTGTGACCGAGGCAAAGCTCACCGCCGGGGAGTACGCCCTTTTGCACAGCGGCGAGTTTTCCTGGGCCAGCCTGAATTTTGCCAAAGGACGGCTGGAAGTGGAAGCCGCCGCCGCAAAGCCCAAGCCCGACATTGCCGCCGGAACGCTGCATGGCATCCGGGCAAAATGCGGCGGCACTGTTCTGCGCACGAACCTTACCAGCGGCACCATGCTGGTGCAGCCGGGCCAGCAGGTGGAGGCCGGGCAGGGCCTCATTGGCACAGCCCGCGCCGAGCGGGACGGCACCCTGATCTTTGCGCCCGCCGCCGGAACGGTAATTGCTCAGTTTGAGTGGAGCGACACCCGCACCGTGCCCTTGGAAGAGACGGTGCAGCAGTACACCGGCGCGTGCACCCGCACATACCGGGTGACAGCGTTCGGGCACACCTTCTCCCTGCCCGCCGCGCCTGCGCCGGAACATGCGGCGGTGATCCTCCGGCACTTCCAGCCGGAGGTGCCGCTGCTGGGCCTTGCTCTGCCCTGCTCTGTGGAGGAGACCTGCCGCTATGTGCAGCAGCCGGAAACGCTGCGCCGCACCGAAGCGCAGGCCGCCGCGCTGGCCCGGCTGCAAAGCCTGCAGGCGCTGTACGCCGCATGGCCGGACGCGGAGCACATCGCCCGCAAAGAGGACTGCACCGTGAACGGCAATGTACTGGACTATACCGTTACCTACACCGTGGCAGCGGACATCTGCGGGTGAAAGGATTCCCGTTGTAATTCGCCAAAAAGTATGTTAAACTAAAAATGCCACCCCGAAGGGTGGCGTTAAGGTGCTGCAACAACGACGACTGCTGCCAGTGGCAGAAACAAGGAGAAGTTGTTGGGGCCGCGGCCAGCAAGACGCAAGCGAGAGCGAAGCGGATGCTGGGTGCCGCAACCCGACCTGCAAGCGCAGGTGGTCATGCTTTCCTCCGGCAAGCGTCCGGGGGACGTAAAAGCTTATTGTTTGTTTCCCCGTTCGCAAACGCGGAAGGGGGGATGCATCATGAAGTTGGAAGAGGTTCTGCAGCTGTTCGTCATTGTTGGCGGCACAGTTGGGATTACATTTCAGATCGCATGGGCAATCTTCAAAGAGATCCATAACAATAAGAAATGACCGCCCCAGACTCCCAAACCTGAGCGGTCATTCTTATTGACTCCTTAGCCGAAGGGAAGCTGACCATTGCGGACAGCGCCTTTTCTATTTGTAGTATAGTTGTTTTTTAGCGGTTTGTCAAGTCCCCTGCTCTGCAGCGGCACGTTCCGCCGCCTGCGCGTCGTACTCGGCAAGCAGGTCGTTGAGGTCGTACTGGTACTTGCTGTGGCAGAAGTGGCACACCACCTCGCAGGCGGGGTCCTCGTCGCGCATCCTCACCAGCTCCTTGCGGCCAAGGCTGAACAGCATCTCCTTGGTGCGCTCGGCGCTGCAGTCGCACTGGTAGTGCACATCGCGCTCGTCCAGCACGTTGGGGTCAAAGCCCGCCAGCGCCAGCTGCATCATGTCCTCGGGGGTCTTGCCCTCGTGCAGCAGGGTGGTGACGGACGGCATGGCCGCGATATTCTTTTCCAGCTGATCGATCTCCGCATCGGTGGCACCGGGCAGCAGCTGCACCATAAAGCCGCCTGCGCACAGGATGGACAGGTCCTTGTCCACCAGCACGCCCAGCGCCATGACGGTGGGCACCTGCTCGCTGTAGGCGTAGTAGGCGGTCAGGTCCTCGGCGATCTCGCCGGAGACCAGCGGCACCTGCCCCACGGTAGGCTCCTTCTGCAGGCGGTTATCCCGGATGACGGTGAGCACACCGTCTTTGCCCACAGCGCCGCCCACATCCAGGTGGCCGTTCGGCTTTGCGGGCAGCTCCACCAAGGGGTGATCGATGCAGCCCTTCACGTTGCCGGTTCCGTCGGTGCAGGCAATGACCACGCCCGCCGGGCCGCCGCCGGACACACGCAGGGTGATCTGGTCACGGTCGTCCTTGAGCATGGAGCCCATCAGGGCCGCGCCGGTGAGCAGACGGCCCAGTGCCGCGCTGCAGGTGGCGCTGGTGGTGTGCAGCTTTTCGGCCTTGCGGACGATCTGGGTGGAATCCACGCCGCAGAATACGACCCCGCCATTCTCCGACAGGCCGCGGATCAGATTTGCCATAAAGTTATCCCTCCAATTGTGTATACTGCTTGACTGCGCAGAAGAAATAGCGCTGGCTGTCCTCGGTCAGCGGGCCGAAGGTCTCGCCGTCGCAGACGCTTTCCAGCGCAAAGCCGTGCTTTTCCAGCGCGGTGCGGATGGTGTCAAGGTCATAGGTGTACTCGCAGAACTGCTCGTGGAAGTGCTCGCCGGTCTCGTGGTAGTCGATGTCCACGGTGATCTCCACGCGGCGGTTGGCGGCATCGTAGTGGTTGCGCCACACACAGGCGGCATCCTCTTCCTCAAAGGTGAACGCGTTGTCGCCCAGCACGTTCTGGTGCTTGTAGGGCGTGTTCATATCGAACAGGAACACCCCGCCCTTCTCCATGAAAAAGCCCGCGTTGGCAATGGCGGTGTCGAGGTCCGGGATGTGGTTGAAGGTGTCAAAGGTGGACACCGCGCCCCGGATGGTGCCGTACAGATCCAGCTTGAGCAGGTCCTGCCGGAGCAGCAGCAGCCTGCCGGAAAGGCCCAGCTGTTCGGCCTTATCGCGCACAACGCAGAGCATCTCCTCGGACTGGTCAATGCCGATCATATCATAGCCCGCCTGCGTGAGCATCAACGTCAGCTCACCGGTGCCGCAGCCAAGGTCGGCAAGGATGCCGTCGTGGATGCCGTGCTCCTTGAGCTTTGCATGGATGTGGGCATACAGGGCATCGTAATCGGCCTCACCGTTGAATTCATCGTAGAAATAGGCAAATTCGTTGTAGGCCATGGTTTACTCCGCTTCCTGTTCCCCGGCCACAGCGGCATTGAGCACCGCCTGCAGCTCCGGGATGCCGTAACCGTTCTCGCCGCTGGTCAGCACCACCTTCTGGCAGCCATAGGGGCGGCAGAGGTTCTCAAAGTCTTCCAGCGTCTTGGCCAGCTGGCTCTTTTTGAGCTTGTCGGCCTTGGTCAGGGCCACCACGTAGGGGATCTGGTGATAGTGCAGGTAGCGCAGCATCTGCTCATCGTCGGCGCTGGGGGCGTGGCGGCAGTCCAGCAGCTGCACCAGCAGGGTGTGGTGGCGGGGTGCTTCAAAGTAGCTGTTGATGAGGTCGTCCCAGCGCTCACGGTCGGCGTTGCTCACCTTGGCGTAGCCGTAGCCGGGCAGGTCCACAAAGTAGCAGTCGTCCACCGAATAGAAATTGATGGTGGCCGTTTTGCCCGGCGTACTGGACACGCGGGCAAGGTTTTTGCGGCTGCACAGCTTATTGATGAGGCTGGATTTGCCCACGTTGGACCGCCCCGAAAAGCTCAGCTCCGGGCGGTCGCTCTCGGGCAGCTGGCTGGAAATGCCGTAGCTGGCAATGAAATCAGCTTTGTTGTAATTCATGGAGCTTTCCTTTCTTGTGGTACGTCAAACCCTCTCAGTCTCGTCACTTCGTTCCTCGCCAGCTCCCCCGAAGGGGGAGCTCTTTCATCTGGTGGAAAACATCCCTTAAGCTCCCCCCTTCGGGGGAGCTGGCACGGCGCAAGCCGTGACTGAGAGGGTTTCTATTGTTCTCAGCACACCGCGCCGGGCTGGGGCTTTTCTGCGGTGGGCGGCACAATGGCGGCGTCTGCCGCCTTTTTCTTGGTGTGGGTGCGGCCCGCAGCGCTCTTGGCGGCATTGGGCTTGAGCAGGGCCGCGTTCAGCACCTGCGTCAGGCTCTGCATGGGCAGGAAGGTGAGGTTCTTCTTCACCTCGTCGTCCACCTCATACAGGTCGGGTTCGTTGTCCTTGGGGATGAGCACCGTTTTCATGCCCTCGCGGTAGGCCGCCATGCTCTTTTCCCGCAGGCCGCCGATGGGCAGCACGTTGCCGTGCAGGGTGATCTCGCCGGTCATGGCCACATCACCGCGCACCGGGATGCCGGACAGGCAGGACACCAGCGCCGTGGTCAGGGTGACACCGGCAGAAGGGCCATCCTTGGGCACTGCGCCCTCCGGGGCGTGGATGTGCAGGTCGCACTTCTTGAGCTTTTCCGGGTCGATGCCGTACTCGGCGGCGTGCACGCGCACCCACGTAACGGCCAGCTGAGCGCTCTCCTTCATCACGTCGCCCAGCGAACCGGTGACGGTGATCTTGCCGCTGCCGTTGTCCATCACCTGCACCTCGATGGGCAGGGTCTCGCCGCCCACGCTGGTCCATGCCAGACCGTTGGCGATGCCCACCGCGTTGGTGCGGTTGAGGAAGTCGGGCTTGACAAAGCGGGGGCCAAGCAGCTGTTCCAGCATGGTGCCGGTAACGGAGACGCTTTCCACCTCGCCTGCGGCGATCTTGCGGGCGCACTTGCGCAGCACGCTGGTGATGGTGCGTTCCAGATTGCGCACACCGGCCTCGCGGGTGTAGCCGTCAATGATGCCGTACAGCGCGCTCTGGCTCAGCGTGACCTTGCCGGTCAGGCCGCAGGCCTTGAGCTGCTTGGGCAGCAGGTGCTTGCGGGCAATGTTGTATTTTTCCACGCGGGTGTAGCTGGGCAGCTCGATCACGTCCATGCGGTCGCGCAGCGGGCCGGGGATGCTGCCCAGATCGTTGGCGGTGGTGATAAAGAGCACATGGCTCAGATCGAACGGGATATCGATGAAATGATCGTTGAAGGTGCTGTTCTGCTCCGGGTCCAGCGCTTCCAGCAGGGCTGCGGCCGGGTCGCCCCGGAAGTCGCCTGCCAGCTTGTCGATCTCGTCCAGCAGCATGAGGGGGTTCGCGCTCTTGGCAGAGATCATGGCAGTGATGATCTTGCCGGGCATCGCGCCGATGTAGGTGCGGCGGTGGCCGCGGATCTCGGCTTCATCCCGCACGCCGCCAAGGCTGATGCGCACATACTTGCGGCCCAGACTTTCGGCGATGGAGCGTGCAATACTGGTCTTGCCCACGCCCGGAGGGCCTACAAGGCAGATGATCTGTGCCTTCACGTCCGGTGCCAGCTTGCGCACGGCCAGCGTTTCCAGAATGCGATCCTTCACCTTTTTCAGGCCGTAGTGGTCGCGGTCCAAGATCTGCTGTGCGCGGCTGATATCAAGGTCGTCCACCGTAAAGGTGTTCCACGGCAGGTCAAGGCAGGTGTCCAGATAGGTGCGGATGACCGTTGCCTCCTGATTGGAGCCCTGCATCTTGGCAAGGCGGTCCACTTCCTTGAGCAGCTTCTTCTCGCTGTCCTCGGCAAGGTGCAGCCCGGTGATCCTGCGGCGGTACTCGTCGGCCTCGGCGTGGGTGTCGTCGCCCTCGCCCAGCTCGTCGCTGATGATGTGCAGCTGTTCGTGCAGGTAGTAATCGCGCTGGTTCTTGTCCATGGACTCGTTGACCTTTTCCGCGATCTCCTTTTCAATTTTCATCACCTGACACTCACGGCGCAGCATCTCGATGAGCTTTTTCAGCCGTCCGTTCAGGGTGCCCTCGTCCATCACAGCCTGCTTGTCCTCGTAGCGGAACAGCAGGTTTGCGGGCATGTACTCGCTGAGGAAGGCGGGGTCGTCGCTGGAAACGATGGCAAACACCACGTCCTTGCCAAGGCGCGGGTTCATGCCAAGGTACTCGTCAAACCCGGCCTTGAGGGCGCGCAGCAGCGCTTCGGTCTCCACGGCATCGTCGGCCTTGCCTGCGCGCACCGGGGCCGGGCGCACCTCCGAAAGCAGAAAATCGCCGCTGGCATCCAGTGCACTGAGCTTTGCGCGGTACTTGCCCTCCACCAGGACCTTTACAAGGTCCCCGGAGACGCGCAGCACCTGCTTGACCTCGGCCACCACGCCGTAGCTGAACAGGTCTGCCTGCTGCGGCTCGGTGGTGTCCATGGACTTCTGTGCCACCAGAAACACGTTGGAATTATTTGCCATTGCCCACTCCACGGCGGCAATGCTCTTTTCGCGGCCCACCTCAAAGTGGACGAGATTGTTGGGGAACACCACCAGCCCGCGCAGGGCGATGGTGGGCAGATGCAGCTTTTTGCGCTCCACCTTGATGGTAACTTTTTCACTCATAGTGCAAACACCTCCCGGCTGCCGCGCACTTTCCCACGGCGGCAGCGCTGTATGCAAGAGATTTTATCTTTAAAATAGCAGGTTGTTTCCTTATTATACTGATTTCCGGCCAAAATGCAACTGTGCCGGGCCAGTCGTTGGTTTTTTCGTCAGCGTCCTTGCCCTCTCAGTCTCACTCCGTTCGCCAGCTCCCCCAAAGGGGGAGCCTTTGGCAAAACCGGAAAGTTTACCGTACTGCCAAGGCCTCTCACTTTGGGAGAGGTGGCACGGCGTAAGCCGTGACGGAGAGGGCGAGGCCGTTAAAAACAGAGAAATTTTTTAATCTTCCTTCCGTTTTTCCTGTGTACTGAAGCCCATTTTGCCAAGAGCCGGCAGCAGAGCCTTGAGGGTGATGGAGGTCAGTGCGCCCATCACAAGGCCCAGCACCAGCATGACCGGCGCATAGTAGAAGGACAGCGACGACGAGATGATCACACCTGCACCCAGCAGCTGGCCGATGTTGTGGGCCAGTGCGCCGCACACGGAAAGGATGAACCAGGTGGGCCGCACCGGCAGCAGGTAGTAGAGCACCCACATCACCAAAAGTGACAGCAAACCGCCGCACAGCGAGAGAAAGCCCGCCGTGAAGCCGGACACCAGAAACACGAACAGCGCCTTGAGCACGTCCAGCACCAGCGCCTGCCTTGGCCCCATGAAAAACAGCGCGTACATCACCACGATGTTGGCAAGGCCCAGCTTCATGCCCGGCAAAAGGCCCGGGATGGTGAGCGTGCCCTCAATGAACGAAAGTGCCATGGCCAGCGCAAACAGCAGGCCGGAAAGGGCGATGCGGCGCGTTTTTTCGTAACTGCGTCTGTTTTGGGGCATGCTGCACCCTCCTTTACTCTTCGGTCTGCTGGCTCTGCTCGTAGCTTTCCTGCTCTTCCATGGCAGCTTCCCACGCGGCAAACAGCTCTTCCTGATGGAAGCGCAGGTCGCTCAGCTCGTCGCTCTTCTGGCGCAGCAGGTCGGGGTCGTTGTACACCTCCGGGGAGTTGATCTCGTTGTCCAGCTCCACTTCGCGTGCACCGCAGGCTTCCATCTCGTCCTCGCAGGCCTTGATCTTGGCGCGCAGCTCGGCGCGGCGGCGGCGCTGCTCCCTGCCGTAGCCGGTCTTGGCCGGTTCGGCGGCCTTCTGCACGGCAGGTGCCGGGGCGCTGCGGCCCATCAGGGCATCGTAGCTGGGGTAGAGGGTGGCCTTGCCGTCCTCAAGGTAGAGGATGGGGCAGGCCAGACTGTTCATCAGGTGGCGGTCATGGGTGACCAGCAGCAGCGTGCCGGTGTAGGCCATGAGGGCCTCGGTAAGGTTCTCGCGGGTGTAGATGTCCAGATGGTTGGTGGGCTCGTCCAGAAACAGCAGGTTGGGCCGTTCCAGCACGATCTCCGCAAAGCGCAGGCGGGCCAGCTCGCCGCCGGAAAGCGCCTCGCAGGGCTTGAACACCGTCTCGCCCCGGAAGCCCAGCTTTGCCAGATGGCTGCGCACCTCCAGCTCGGTCATGCGGGGGTACTTGTTCCAGATCACATCGATGACCCGGCCCTGCCCCAGACGGTTCTGCTGCTGGGCAAAGATGCTGGGCCGTGCGCCGGTGCCCAGCCGCACCATGCCGCCGGAGGGGCGGCGCTTGCCGTCCAGCACCTGCATCAGGGTGGACTTGCCCGCGCCGTTGGGGCCTGCGATCACCAGCCGCTGGCCGCGGCACACCGTGTAGGTAAAGGGTTCCAGCAGGGTGCGCTCCCCTATTTTGATGGTCAGGTTCTTGAGCAACACCAGCTCGTTCCACGGTTCTACGTCATATTCAAACCGGAACTTGAGCTGGTTGGTCTCGTCCTTGGGCGCTTCGGTGATCTCCAGCTTTTCCAGCTGCCTGCGGCGGCTCTGGGCCATTTTGGTGGTGGAAGCGCGCACAAGGTTGCGGTCCACGTAGTCCTGCAGCTTTTCGGCCAGTGCCACATCGGCATCGTGCTGCTTCTGGCGCAGGGCATCGGCGGCTTCCTTCTGGGGCAGGTAGGCCGAGAAGTTGCCCTTGTAGGTGGTCATGGTCTGGAAGGAGACCTCCCAGATCTTCGTACACACGTTATCGAGGAAGTAGCGGTCGTGGCTGACCACCAGCACCGCACCGGAATAGCTTTTGAGGTAGTTTTCCAGCCATTCCATGGTGGCAAAGTCCAGGTGGTTGGTGGGCTCGTCCAGAATGAGCACGTCCGGCTTTTCCAGCAGCAGCTTTGCCAGCCGCAGCCGCGTCAGCTCGCCGCCGGAGAGCACCGCAATGTTCTTCTGCCATGTATCCTGCGCAAAGCCCATGCCGGACAGCACCTTTTTGATGTTCACATCCATGTTGTAGCCGTCGGCGGCATCCACGATGTTCTGCAGCTGGTCGTGCCGGGCCAGCAGCTCCGTGTCGTCCGGCTGCGCGGCCATTTTGCGTTCCAGCACCTGCATCTGGGCCATGGCATCCAGCACAGGGGCAAAGGTGGAGCGCATCTCGCCGTAGAGATCCAGCGTGGCATCCAGCTTTGCGTTCTGTTCCAGATAGCCCAGCGTCACGCCGTGGGTCACGCTGAACTCACCTTCGTAGTCCTGGTACTCGCCGGTCAAAATCTTGAGCAGGGTGGTCTTGCCCGCGCCGTTCTGGCCCACGATGCCGATGCGGTCCTCCCGCTCGACACTGGCGGTCACATCGTGCAGCACGATCTTTTCGCCAAAGCTCTTGCCTAGTTTTTCCAAATGTATCAGCATAGTTTTATGATCCCGTTCTCCATCCGCTTATTGGCTCAGCACTGGTGGCGGCGGTTCTTCAGGCCCACATTGGCCAGCTCTTCCTGCTCCATCACCAGCGGGTACAGCTCTTTCAGGTCTGCGATCTCGTAGGTGGGCACCACCTTGCCGGGGTTCTCGGCGTGGCTGGGGTTATACCAGCAGGTGTCAAGGCCCGCATTCACGCCGCCCTGAATGTCGCTGCTCAGGCCGTCGCCCACCACCAGCACATGCTCGCGGTTCTCCACGCCAAGGGCGCGCAGGGCCGCATCAAAAATTCTGCGGTTCGGCTTTTCGCTGTCCATCTTCTCGGAGACGAACACGTCCTCCATAAAGTTCAGCACACCGCTCTCGGCCAGACGGCGGGTCTGCACCTTCTGGAAGCCGTTGGTCACAACGGCCAGCGTTGCCACCTCGGAAAGCTCCCGCAGCACGTCCAGTACTTCCGGCCCCATCAGGTCCGGGTGGGTGGAGAGCTGTTCCAGATAGAAGCGGTTCATCTCGGCTCCATCACCGGCGGCATCAATGGCCTTGAGGAAGCGGGTGAACCGCTCTGCCATGAGCTTTTCCCGCTTGATCTGGCCTTTTTCCAGCTGCCGCCACAGCTCCGAGTTGATGGTGCGGTAGGTCTGCACCGTTTCTGCGTCCGGCTCAATGCCGTAGTTCACCAGCGTTTCGGCCAGTGCCTTGCTTTCGGCTGCGTCAAAGTTCAGCAGCGTGTTGTCTGCATCGAACAGCACGCAATAATATTTTGCCATAAACCTTCCCTCTTTTCCTTCTGCCATGGCCTCAGCTGCCATGCGCTCAACAACAGGCAGAAGCCAGCCCTGCCGTAAACAGAGCTGGCTTCACATCATTCTGTTACAATTTCGTACGGTGGTACGTCCGTCTGCTCCGGGTCGTTGTCCGGGCAGGTGGTTTTGACATCACAGGGGGTGGCAGCACACTTTGCCATTTCCTCTTCCAGCGCGCCGTTGTCCACGTTCTCCCAGTCGGTGCCGTAATCGTCCACGCTGCCGTCGGTCACGTTCTCTTCCCCGGGCAGCGCCGGGATGCGGGGTTCCTCGTAGTACATGCAAACGCCTCCCTTCCTGCCAGCCTATGCGGCACGGCAGGCCGGGGTGACAGCCTCAGGACGCGGAGTCCGTGGATGCGGACTGCTCGTTGGCGGCTTCCTTGCTGGCATTGGATTCCGAAGCCGCATGGGAGCTGCCAGAGCTTGCAGAGCTGCTCTCGCTGCTGGAGCTGCTATGGGAAGCCGAGCTGCTCTCACCAGAGTCCGCGTGGGACGAGCTGGTGCTGTGGGAAGAGCTGGCTGTTCCGTTGGAAGCAGAAGCCGAGCCTGCCGGGGAAGCCGTGCTCTCACTGCTGGAAGAGCTGTGAGACGAGCTGCCGGAGGTGGATGTAGCTCCGGAGGATGCCCCGGAGGTGGTGCCGGACGATGCACCGGAAGAGCTGGTGCTGCCGGAAGAACCGCTGCCCGACGTGCTGCCGGACGAGCCGGAACTGCTGCCGGAGCTGGACGAAGAGCTGCCGGAGCTTACGCCGCTGACCGTCACATTCAGGACGTTGCTGGTAACGGTGCAGCCGTTGTAGCTTGCCACTGCGTACACCTTAAAGGTCGCATTGAGCATGGAGGGGTCGATCTCCACCTTGACGGTGGTCTTGCCCGCCGCCTGCGGCACTTCCGCACCGTTGGCGTACCAGCGGATGCTGTCGGCAGTGAGGTGCTTGCCGCCCAGCTTTGCGGTAAAGGTGTAGGAATCGCCCAGCACGGCCTTGCCGGTGCTGCTGATATGCACGGAAGCCGCTGCAAACACGGCGGTCACGTCCACGTTCTGCTTGAAGTTCGTATCGGTGCGGGTCTTCTGGGTCACACCGTCGCTCCACTTGACGAACACATAGCCGTCCTGCGGCACAGCCGTCACGCTGATGGACTGGGCGGCGCTGGTCACTTCATAGGAGAGGGATGTCTTGCCGCTGTCGCTGCCGCTGGAAAGGGTGCCGCCGGTCTTGTCCACCCGGTAGCTGGCCTGATACAGCACACCCTGCTCTTCGGAAGAGCCTGCAGCCTCCGAGCTGCTGGGTGCTGTCACCGCAGAGCTGGGGTTCGGGGTATACTCGGCGCGGGTGGGGATGTTGGCGGTGTCCGGGCGGCGGTCGTCGGTCTGGTAAGCGTGGGTGCGCAGATAGCTCAGCATGGCCTTCAGGCCCACGGGCTTCAGGTGGATATCGCCGGTCTGGTAGTAATCCTCGCGGCCATAGCCGTTGGCATCCTTCAGCGCTTCGGCGCTGTTGAGGAACTTCAGGCCCATCTGCTCACACATGGACAGCAGGGCCATGTTGAAGTCGTCGATCTTGGTCTGGTCCATGTGGGGGTAGTTTGCGTGGTTTGCAGGCACCGGCGGCACCGTGTTCACGATGATGTCGGTGTAGGGGTAGCTTTCCTGAATGGCCTGCACCAGCGCGGTGTAGTTCTTGATGAACTCGTCTACGCTCATGCCGGTATCATTGGTGCCCAGCATGATGACCACGCGGCGGGGCTTCATTTTGGCCACGGCCTGCGCGATGGTGTAGGTACTGCTGTCCTTTTTAAAGGTAACGATGCCCTCGTTCAGGGCGGCATGGGTGCCAATGCCCTCCTTGGCGCAGAACTGCTGCAGGCTGATCAGGCCGTTGGCGTACAGGCGCACCGTGTTGGAATCGCCGAGGAACAGCGTTTCCTTCTGGTAGCTCTCGCCCGCGTCGGCGGTCTCCGGCAGCAGGGCGGCAGAGGTCTCGCTGATCTGGTAGTGATCCGAGATATCCTCTTCGCCCGGCACCAGCACCTCGCTGGAGGGCTGTTCCACCGGGGCCGCAGGGTTCTTGCCGCGCTTGAGCAGCGTCATGGTAATGGCAATGGTCAGAATGGCTGCCAGCGCGCACACACTGCACACCAGCACAGCCTGCTTCTGCATAGGAGTAAGCGATTGCTTTTCCGGTCGTGTATTTCTCATATCTCTCACCATTCATTTCGTTTCCGGCACAAGGCCTTCCGGTCATGCCTGTCCGTTCAGGATCTGGTCTGCAAGGCTGGCGCAGCTTTCGGCCAGCAGCACCGGGTGGAAGGGTTCCAGCTCTTCCCTGCTGCCGTAGCCGTACAGCGCACCGGCGGCATCCAGCCCGCAGTCCGCAGCGCCGCGCATGTCGTCGTTGCGGTCGCCCACCATCAGCACCCGCCTGCCCTGCATCATGGGCTGGGCCAGCACATGGCGCACCACGTCGGTCTTGGTGTCGCGGCTCTCGTCCATGGACGCGCCGCCGATAAAATCAAAATAGCCTGCAAGGCCCTTTTCTTCCAGAATGGGCGTAACGACCTGCGTGGGCTTGGAGGTAGCGGTGCACAGCACAAGGCCCGCGTCCTTCAGGCGCTGCAGCATCTCTGCTGCACCGGGGTAGGCGGCGCACTCGTGGCTGCCCTTGACGGCGTAGCTGTCGCGGTACAGGTCGGTGGCCTTTTCAATGAGGGCCGGGTCGGTAAAGTGCTCACCAAAGCTTTTGCGCAGCGGCGGGCCAAGGTAGCGGCGCAGGTTCACATTTGTGGTGTCCACGCCCATCCTGGCAAAGACTTCTTTTAATGTATTTATGATACCGGGAGCGGAATCGATCAGGGTCCCGTCCACATCAAACAGGATCGCATCGTAGTTCAGCAATTTGTAAATTTCCTCACTTTCATGGTGATACATTGTATAGTATAGCACAGAATCCCGTTATCAGCAATTCCAACAAATGGTTTTTACAAAAATTATGCATTTGGTTATTGTCAGTATTTCAAACAGCCGCAGCACAAGGCCAGCATCCTCGCCCTCTCCGTCACCTTCGGTGCCACCTCTCCCAAAGGGAGAGGCCTTGGCATATAGATAAACTTTGCATGGACTGCCAAAGGCTCCCACTTTGAGGAAAGACTTCCCCCGGCCGGGGGAAGATGTCGCGCAAGCGACAAAAAGGGGAATCTGGCGAGCGAATGCGAGACTGAGAGGGCGAACCCGTTAATATAAAAGGCCCGCCCGGCATCCGGACAGGCCTTTCCGCATCTTCTTACTTCGCTGCGGCATCCGCAGGCGGATAGTACAGGTTGTTGGAGACGAACTCCAGCTTATCCTTGAGCACCAGCTCCAGATTTGCCACGGCGTGCACCATGTTGGTGGCCGAATCGTTTACTTCCAGCAGCTTGCACAGGTCCAGACCGTCCAGTTTCATGGCGGCGTCCATCTTCCGGCTTTCGGCACACAGGATGTGGCTCAGGGCATTTTCCTGCAGAGCGATGCTCTCCACAAGGTCAACGACCGCCTGCTCCAGCGTCACCTTGGGCAGGCAGGGGCAGGGGCAGCGGGTGGTATCGATACAGTTCTCAGCAGACATGATAAAACCTTCCTTTCGTTCGTCCGGTCAGGGGCGGTGTACGCCCCATTCTATGTCTGCCGGGTACGCCGGTGTTACTCCTGCTTTTTAGGGTTCTGGGTGCCGCGCACCTTTTCAATGGTCTCGCGGTAGCCGCCGGAGCCGTACTGGATGCAGCGGTTGATGCGGCTGATGGTGGCCGTGCTGATCTCCACTGCCTTCACGATCTGATCGTAGGTCCTGCCGTCCAGCAGCATCTTTGCCGCTTCCAGCCGCTGCGCCATATCCGAGATCTCCTTTACAGTGCACAGGTCTTCAAAGAAGTTGTAGCACTCCTCCCGCGTTTCCAGACTGAGGATGGCATCAAACAGTGCATCGGTGGTCTGGTTTCTTCTGGAATTTTTATCTGCCATGAATGTTCTCCTTGCCGCCGCAGCGGCCTGTCCGGTTTTGGGAGCGTTCCCTCTTTTAAATGTTTCGGAAATGTTCCGGTTCTTTCCTGCATCACCACTTTAGCACATCAAAGTGTGAAAGTCAAGCCCTTGGCGTGAACTCTTTTCATCCGTTTGTGTGTATAGTTTTCTTCGTTTCACGCATGAACAAAAATCACCTAAAAATTATTGCAGAACGCTTTCCTGAATTAGTGTATCCTCCGAACTTGTGCCAAGGATATTGACAATTTGTGAATCCCGCACTAAAATACGGACAATCATTCGGCAAATGCGATGAACAGGACATGATTCTTTGCAGCACCCTCTCCCAGAGAGCCGCCCATCTGATGCAAGGGCAGCAGTCAGGAGCAAAGCGTTCTCCCCTGCGAGCAGCCTGTGTGAACAAAGGCGCTGACCCCGCCTTCCAGTAATGCATGGCCGTTTTGCCCACGTTACGGGGCTGCGTATGTCTGTACGCTGGGAGTGGCTGCCCTGTGCAGCAAACGAAGTGGTATCGCGGAGTATTCCATACACGATGTGCAGTGTATGGGAAGGCCTTCGTCTTCGATGGTTCGTCCCAAATGGAACGAACGCAGGAGGACGGGGCCTTTTTTACACCCTGCCGCCCCCATGCCGCTGACATTTGCCGGATGCCAAGAAAGGAAAGAGGTAAAAACAATGAATACGCTGGTCATCGTATTGATCGCAGCCGTGTGTCTGTTTGGCGCTTATATGCTTTACGGCCGCTGGCTGGCAAACAAGTGGGGCATCGACCCCTCTGCCAAGACCCCGGCAGTTGTCCATGAGGACGGCCGGGACTACGTTCCCACCGACGGCTGGACCGTGTTTGCACACCAGTTCAGCTCCATTGCCGGTGCAGGCCCTGTCACCGGTGCGATCCAGGCCGCTGCTTTCGGCTGGCTGCCGGTGCTGCTGTGGGTGCTGCTGGGCGGCATCTTCTTCGGTGCTGTCACCGACTTCGGCGCTCTGTATGCTTCCGTTAAGAACGACGGCAAGAGCATGGGCATGCTGATCGAAAAGTACATCGGCAAGACCGGCCGCAAGCTGTTCCTGCTGTTCTGCTGGCTGTTCTGCGGCATTGTTATTGCCGCCTTTGCCGACATGGTGGCCGGCACCTTCAATGCCTACGGTGCTGACGGTGCTCTGGTGGAGGCTGCCCAGACCAACGGTGCTGCCGGCATGGTCTCCATCATGTTCATGGTGTTCGCCGTGATCTTTGGCCTGCTGCAGAAGAACCTGCACTTCACCGGCTGGAAAGAGAATGTGATCAGCATCGTATTCATCGTGCTGTCCTTTGTGGTGGGTGCAAACTTCCCCATCATTCTGGGCAAGGCTGCATGGAGCTACATCACCTTTGTGTACATCTTCTTTGCCGCTGTCCTGCCCATGTGGCTGCTGAAGCAGCCTCGTGACCACATGACCACCTTTATGTTCGTGGCCATGATCGTGGGTGCTGTTCTGGGCCTGATCGTCAACCATCCCGTCATGAACCTGCCGGTGTTCACCGGCTTTACCAACGCCAAGCTGGGCACCATGTTCCCCATCCTGTTCGTTACCGTTGCCTGCGGCGCTGTTTCCGGTTTCCACAGTCTGGTGTCTTCCGGCACTTCCTCCAAGACCGTTACCAATGAGAAGGATATGCTGAAGGTCGGCTACGGTGCCATGGTGCTGGAAAGCCTGCTGGCTGTCATCGCCCTGTGTGTTGCCGGTGCTTCTGCTGCTGCAGACGGCACCCCCGCAGACGGCACTCCGTTCCAGGTCTTCAGCCGCGGCGTTGCCAGCTTCTTCGTGGGCTTTGGTCTGGACCAGCACTTTGCCTCTGTGTTTATGACCATGTGCGTTTCCGCACTGGCTCTGACCAGTCTGGATGCTGTGGCCCGTATCGGCCGCATGAGCTTCCAGGAGCTGTTCAGCGTGGACGACATGGAGCATGCTGAGGGCTGGCGCAAGCTGCTGTGCAACGTGTACTTCTCCACCTTCCTGACTCTGGCTTTCGGCTTCCTGCTGACCAAGATCGGCTACGCCAACATCTGGCCCCTGTTCGGTTCTGCAAACCAGC
>ERZ833963.2052-NODE-2052-length-20776-cov-3.341586_pt1 | contig 20776 bp, 16 predicted proteins | sample MGYA00519693_ERZ833963 | MGnify/ENA primary metagenome ERZ833963 (study PRJEB31850, sample SAMEA3708748) | human gut metagenome | biome: human gut; feature: human-associated habitat; material: faeces | place: China | collected 2014 ... | reverse complement strand
CTGATTTTTTTGAAATAGTTGATCGTATCAATTTCACGTTCAACTATTTCAAAAAAATCAGTAAAGTACTTTCTTCCAAGAGTGTACCATACGAAAATGGCGTAAAAAATGGAATCGTTACCGGATCTACTTTAGAAAACTTCGGTTATGATTTTGTTATCAATGTAGTACCTATTCGCATGAAAGATTTCTCTTGGCAACTTTCTTTAAATACAGCCGTCACCCGTAACAAAATCAAAAAGAACGAACGGGTAAATACATTAAGTGACTACACCAGCGGTTCTTGTATCGTACCCGGTGAACCCTATTCCACGTTCTATTCGTACGAATTTGATCAGTTAAATCCAGCAAACGGACAACCCATGTTTAAAAATATGGACATCGAATATGGCAAGACTCCGGCAGATTATTTAGTGAAAAGCGGTAAATATATTCCGGATTTTTCTGGGGGATTAAATATGCAATTCAAATATAAACGCCTTGCCTTGTATGCCCTATTTGCCATACAATGGGGTGGCAACCGCCGTTTACCCAAATTATACCCGAATGCGACAAGTTCAGATCCTGGTCTTCCCAGACCTGAACAAAATGTCTCAAGAAAACTAGGTAAACGATGGAAAAAACAAGGAGACGAGGCATACACGAACATACCTTCTCTTCCGGGAATTGGAGGTGAATCACAAAAATTACCGGCAACAGAAACCGCAACGTCAACGATCACCACGACTTATTCAATGTATAACTACTCTAATATACGAATTGCTAATACTGATTTCGTACGTTGTCGCTCCTTGTCGTTATCTTACGAATTCAACGAAAAATGGCTAAAACAAATACACGTAAACCGACTATTATTAAAAGCCAGCATGACAAACCCGTTCATGTGGGTACGAGACAAGAAATGGGACGGTCTAGACCCGGAAACCGGAGATTGGCCAACCCGTCGAACAACGTCATTATCATTACAAGTCATGTTTTAAAGATTTACGAGTAATTTAAAAATAACGGAAATATGAAACAATACAACTCAATCATAACAAGTTTGATATGCATGATGCTCATAAGCGCATGCTCTGGTTTTCTGGAAGAGAAATCTCAGGACGAGGTGCTCGTAAGAACTGTCCAAGACTACGATGAACTATTATTAGGATATATGCACAATTCCAACGGTTATCTCATGTTATACGCCTTAGACGATGATATTGGTATCAACGAGGCAAAATTAGGAACAGGAACTACTGAAAATGGCGTTATTTTGGATTATTCCGGATGTCTTACCTGGCAACCCAATATGTGGGAACAAGAAAATAAGATCGACGACGGCTACCAATACACGTATGACAATATCAAGGGACTAAATGCAGTTTTAGACGGGATTGACGAAGTCCACGGTTCTCAACAAGAAAAAGAACTTATAAAAGCGGGAGCTCTTGGAATGAGAGGATTCTGTTATTATATGCTCGTGAATTTGTTCGGGGAGCCCTACAATTATAATAAAAAAGCATTGGGAGTACCCTTAAAATTAACAGCGGGATTGACTGAAAACGGAATTCCCCGTAATACGGTTGAAGAAGTTTATACACAAATCCTAAAAGACTTGAACACATCAGCTACCTTATTCGAAAAATACCCGAAAGAAACGGCAAACTACAAACTCAACGTAACTGTTGTGAACATCTTGCTATCCCGGGTATATCTTCACATGGAACAATGGGAGGATGTCATCAGAACTGCCAACAAAGCTATTGAAACAGCAAAAGGCTTAACCGATTACACCCAAATATCCGCTGATGCGAAATATTATCTCCCTTCGTATGATCTTTCCGAAGTGGAATGGGTCTATGCAAAAAACGCAATAGTACGCCCACTAGGCCCATCCGCTGATTTACTGTCAAAATATAAAGAAGGTGACAGACGTCTGGATTTATGGTTTTCTGCTAATCGTGCCGATGTAACGAAAAAGATTCCAGAGACCCCAACGACCGATCCCACTTCTACCATTCGAATTTCAGAAGCCTACTTGAACCGGGCTGAAGCGTACGCACAAAGCCAAGGATACGCAAAAGAGGCCTTGGCAGACTTAAATCAATTGCGTCGCTACCGTATCGTAGGCTATCAAGACGTTACGATCACGGATTCCAAAACTTTATTGGAAGAAATCCGTTTGGAACGTCGTCTGGAACTATGTTACGAGGGACATCGCTGGTTTGACCTACGTCGTTACGGCATGCCATCCATCTCCCACGATTACAAAACTAGAATTGTAGACCCGTGGATAACTTACACGTTACAGGAAAAGGACCCGCTTTACACGCTACCAATCCCGGAAAAGATGATAAGCAATAATACCAGACTGGAACAAAATGCCTCTGCATACGAACCGGAAAGAACAGGAGTCCTAAAAAACCAATAATAAATAAAACGACTTGTCATGAAAAGATTGAGAATATATATCATTACTCTTTGCTGTCTTTGCTACATGGCCTGTGCAGAAGACAAAGAAATCGGAGAAATTGCACCCCTATCTCCGGATTATACACTGCCACAAGGGAAATCTCCCGCTGACGACCGTATCGTGGAATTGCATAGCCAATATGGAACCTATATTCTGTACGAGTACTCGCAATTAGACTTTGTATATGGTTTTTCAACTAGTTACAGTTATTTATACACGTTGCCGGATCCTCAATACGTAGGAGATATGCTGGATTTACTGGAAAAAATCTGGTTCCAATACTATCCACAAGAATTCCATAAAAAATACATGCCTTATAAAATACTTTTGGCCGATTCGTTAATACTCCAACAATCCGGTCAACTCAAACTGAAGTACTTAAATACAGGAGAAAATGTAATGGCTATCGGTTACTGTTCGGACACATTGAGAAAAATGTCAGCGGCCACGAAACTGGCTTTTAAAAATGAATTACACAAACAACTTTGGAATATCTGGACCTATTCTTCCATGGAATTCCCGGATGAATTCTTTAAAGTAAGCGATTATTCAAGTCCTGCCAGTAAGGATAATACGTCAGAAAATTATGCTCGAGCCAGAGGGTTCATTAAAAACCTCTCAACGGTATTTAACTCGGAATGGAGTACCGCATCTTATTTAACAGATCTAAAAGACTATTTGAAAACGGATTTATACACATTCATGTTGGCCATGACCACCCGAACATCCGAAGCATGGGCTACAGATATAGCATATCCCTTAGTAAAAAAGAAATATGACATCTTACAAGAGTATTTCTTGGAAAAATACAACATCAATCTAAAACAAATCGGGGATGCCACTTACGAATAATCGAACTTTTTTTAAAAAGTTCGATTCTATAAATTCCCATTGATAACCAAACCTTTTCCCCTCCTGCACAAGGAGGGGGTAGGGATGGTAGTCATTTACCACAACAAATTATCTATTAAATAACATTTTAATCATGAAAAATATCATTTTAACCGCAATATTATTAATTGCCAGTTTCACGGTATTCTCTCAGAAAGGCGTGAACTTCGAGGATCTCACGTTCAATGAAGCCTTGGCCAAAGCCAAAGCAGAAAATAAATTAGTTTTCATGGATTGTTGCACGAGATGGTGCGGGGCCTGTATCCAGATTGCAAAAAACCTGTTCCCACTAGAAAGTGTCGGAAAGCTTTTAAACGAAAACTTCATTTGCCTCAAATACGATATGGAGAAAGGAGAAGGACCGGAATTAGGTAAAAGATTTAATGTAAACGTTTATCCCACTTTCTTGATCATCGAGCAAGATGGAAGTATTCGCCATAGATTCATTGGTAACACCAAAGAAAAAGTGTTCATCAAACGAGTAAAAGAAGGGCTTGATGAAAATACGGCATTAAAACCTTTAGCAACCAAATACAATGCCGGGAATCGAGAAAAAGATCTCTTGTTCCAATACGCAAAAAATTTGATTGATTTAAAAGACCCATCGGCCTCAAACGTGGTCAAAGATTTATTTAATGTCACCACGGACAAAGAAAAAACATCCGAAGAATACTGGTTTATTTTCAAAGACGAAAAAATCTGTACTCAGAATTCTGATGTATGGAAATACTTGCATGAACATAGAAAGGAGTTTTACAAAACAATCGGGGTAAAAAAAGTAGATTCTCGTATAGCAGCCAAATTAAACCACGAAATGCAAACAACCATTTCCGGAGAAAATACAAAGATGAACAAAAAAAGACTGGTAGAAATTGGTAAAGAAATAAAAGCCTTGGATTTGGCAACAGAAAAGTCATTATTAGCTTCACTAGCCATCACCAAGGCAGCCTTCACGGGAGATACGGGTAAACTATTATCGACTTGTGAAAAGAAGTTAGGCCAAGTACAAAATGGAAATCAATCAACTTTAATTTACTATATATCCGCTCCTTTTAAAAAAGCTCCGGAATCTCAAAAAACTCGCTGGAAAGAACTTGTAAAGAGCTTGTAAAACATTTATCATGAAAAAACAATTAATCAACTATTAAAATATTTTATATGAAAAAAGGATTTGTATTGTTACTTGTATCACTGTTTCTGATTCCATACCTAGGCTCATCTTACGCCTCTGACAGAAAGAAAAAGAAAAAAGCCCCCATAGAACAAAAAAATGTAACCCCTAAAAAGCCCATATCCAAATACGAAAAACTGTTTAAAGGGAAACAACATCAAGCCTTCCCTGGTAAATTCGCCACGATTCACCGGGTTGGAGACAAAATCTATCTGGAGTACCCGTTAAAATACATGGGACGAGATCTGTTAATCGCCCTAACACCATCTGCCACGAGTGATCCCTCTCTGGTTAACGTGGGGTACAAAAACAAAGGCCTGAAACACGTTCGCTTTGTATTGAAAGACAGTATGATCTTCATGAACGATTGTTCCACGTATACCACCTACGATGATACAGAAGAGATGAAAGAAACTGCCGCATTGAATTTTATGGATGTACGGAAACAGAAATTCAAACTGGAAACCTACAACCGGGACAGCACGGCTGTTATTTTCGAGGCCGGAAAGATTTTTTTAGATGATGCCCAAAGTCCGATCGGGGGATCATACAAAGGTTTACCTATCACGGGAAAGGTGAAGGCGGAACTATCAACCATTGGAAAAATCAAATCGTTCGATGACAATATCTCTGTCGAGACTGAAAATGTATACAGTTGCTCGGCTAAACAGATGTTTTCCACGTTTATGCTCGGAGAGGTTTTAGTAAAAACGGTAAAAACGATGTTCTTATTGCCGGAAGAAAAAATGAAACCAAGAATCTCTGATCCTCGTATCGGTATATTCTTGACCGGGAAACAAAATATCTCTTTGAAAGAAGGTTCTAAAAATTACTCCTATGCCAACCGGTGGCGCTTGGAACCCAAAGATATGCAAGCATGGGAACGAGGGGAATTAGTAGAACCAGTGAAACCTATCGTGTTCTATCTGGACAACACGTTTCCGGAAAACTGGAAAACAGCCTTAAGAAAAGGGACTTTGGATTGGAACAAGGCGTTCGAGGCGATCGGTTTCAAAAATGCGGTACAAGTGAAAGATTTTCCCAAAGATGATCCTAATTTTGATCCCGATAACCTGAAATATTCCTGCATCCGCTATTGTCCTGCGGGGGTTGCAAATGCTATGGGGCCCAGCTGGGTCGATCCGACCACGGGAGAAATCGTGAATGCCTCGGTAATCATCTATAATGATATTATCAAGTTAATCACACAGTGGCGTTTTGTACAAACGGCCCAAGTTGATGAGTCTGTTCGTGGGAAAGAGTTACCGGCTGATGTTTTATACGAGGCCCTTGTCTACGTTGTCGCTCATGAAGTGGGACACACGCTTGGACTGATGCACAACATGGCTGCCTCTCACGCCTACCCTGTTGATTCTTTACGCAACGCAACATTCACACACAAATACGGGACAACCCCGTCTATCATGGATTATGCCCGATTCAATTATGTTGCACAACCCGGAGACAAAGGGTTAAAATTAACGCCTCCCGATCTCGGTGTTTATGACTACTATGCGATTAAATGGCTATACTCTCCCATTGCAGGAAACAAAAGCGTAAAAGAAGAAGCAGAAATCATCCAGCAATGGGTAGACGAAAAAGCCGGAGATCCCTTATACCGCTATGGACAACAACAACTTTACAGCACGTATGACCCAAGTGCTTTAACGGAAGATCTCGGAAACGATCCGATCAAGGCAAGTAACTACGGGATTAAAAACTTGAAATACATTCTTCCTAACGTGAATCAATGGATTTCTGACGATGATTTCTCAGAGTATAGGCTAACCCTATATTCTCAAATATTGAACCAATACTATCGCTATATTTCCAACGTGTTATGTCAAGTTGGCGGAATATACTTAAATCCGGCAAAAGAAGGCACACCCGTGGAACGTTATCAACCGGTTGCCCGCAACATCCAAAAAGCCTCCATGCTATGGACCATTAAACAGTTGCGTGAAAGTGACTGGTTAAATGAAAAAGCCCTGGAACAAAAAATATTTGCTCCTAAATATTCCCTGTTACTGCAAAGTACAGCAGCCAAAACGTTATTTAATCTAGGAGCGAACGTAACGCTTACAGCCCATTTGTCCAAAGATCCTTACACCATAAAAGATTACTACGATGATTTGTACTCCGGAATTTGGAAACCTACAATGCAAGGGAAAAAATTAACCAACGGGGATAAGTTATTACAACGTATGTGTGTCAGCACAATCACGACAAATGTTCGTAAAGTCACGAACCCGAAAGAATTTGCAGATAACTCCGAGGTTATTGACCCTTCTATTGCTTTGTCTATCGATGAAATCATCCGGTACGGGATGGATCAGACCGGATTCATCCGTCGTTTCCGGGATCAGTTCCAAGCATTCGAAATCGAACACGGACAAGGTTTAATAGCAAATCAGATTGCACGGGAAACCATTTCCGCAATCTCTCCCTACACTTGGCAAAAACCAGTAAATATTAGTACGATAGACGAATCTTTAGGTTATAACACCGCCATGCTGAATAAGATTCAAAAATTAGTAGAAAGCCGTATCGCTAATGCAAATACAGCCGACAAAGCCCATTATCAAGGTATTTTACTTCAAATAAAAACACTCTCAAAATAAAACATTCATATAAAGAGGCTCCGCTGGATCGTGGAGCCTCTTTATATTATAAAATTACAATCTTCTATTTCTTGAATATCAGCAATTCGACAGGAATAAAAGGATAGCCGTTATATCTCCTAACCGACTCTTCAATAATTGTTTTCCACGCTTTTTATGTGACTTTACCGAATCTATGGAGAGATTCAGTTTCTCCGCAATTTCCGCATTATCGAAACCTTCCATCACCAGTTGGAACACTTGTCCCGTCTGTTCCGGTAAATCCTGAATAGCCTCTGACAACAAGGCCAGTAACTCCTGCTCCACGATCTGGTTAAAAAAGAAGGTCGTTGTTTCCCGTTCCTTCAAGAAAGACATATACTCCTGCTCGATCCGGGCATTCAAATAATTCAGACATTGATTCTTGGTGTCCAGATACAAGTAAGATTTTAAGGCCACCACGACATCAAAAGCCGGTTTATCCGTGTATAATTTGAAAAATATCTCCTGTACAATATCTTCCGCCACGTCCGGGTCATTCACGAAATTAGTGGCAAATGCACAGAGTGAGGCATAATACTTTTCAAACAGGACTTTAAAAGCCCGGTCATCCCCAACTCTTAATCCCTGTAACCATTTTACCTCATCCTGTTCCGACATATTACTATCACGTGTTAACCCATCATTTAGAACTATACAAATATACGAAAAATCAACATAAAACTACTCTTTCACAGAATCATGACGATATACCCGCATGACCCCCTGTATACGTTTCAACCGGGAAATCAGTTGTGACAAATGTTCCGTATCACTAACCAACACGGTGATTTGCCCATCAAATAATCCCTCGCTCGAATTAATGGACAATCCCCGTAACGTGATCTTCGGGTCCTTCGCTATCACCTCGGTAATCTTGGTCACCATTCCCGCATCTTCACGCCCCACGATACTCAACACCGTCTGGTAAGAAGTTGCCCCGGCATTCGTCCAAGCCGCCTGCACGATTCGGTACGGGTAGCGACGCTGCAAATCAAGAGCATTCTTACACTGGGTCCGGTGAATCTTAATCCCCTCACCAATAGAAACGAATCCCAGAATATCATCCCCGAATACCGGGTTACAGCAACGGGCGAACTTGTACACCACGTTATCCACGTTCCGGTCGATCAACAACACATCTTCACTAATCGGGCGGGACGGGGTAACCTGCACCTCTTCTCTTGGGGTAGCAACCGTACGTTCCTCTTCTTTCGGGCGAGTAATGAACTCCTTGATCTCCGCCATATCCAACTTTTCCTCGGCAATCGCCTGGTAAAGATCGATAGCAAACTTGTATTTATAATGTTGTTGCAAACGATGAATCACCTCGTCCGTCAACTCTAACTTCCAATTCTTAAACCGACGAGCCAACATTTCCTTACCCAGCGTGGCCTGAGCCCGCGAATCTTCGGTGAGAAACTGACGAATCTTGTTACGAGCTTTCGAAGTTGTGGCAATATTCAGCCAGTCGGCATTCGGCTGTTGATTATTCGAGGTTAGGATGGATACCTGATCCCCGTTCTTCAACACATAGCGCAAGGTCTCGTTACGTTGGTTTACCTTTCCTCCTACACAACGGGATCCCACGGCCGTGTGGATAGCATAAGCAAAGTCAAGTAACGTCGCACCCGCCGGTAAAGTCTTCAAATCTCCCGCCGGGGTAAACACGTGTACCTCCTTATCTTGCAGGTTAATTTTAATATCGTCCAGCATATCCACGGCTCCGACTTCCGAACTCTCCAATATCTCTCGTAACTCAGTCAGCCACTCCTCGATCGCCTTATCCGCCGTTCCCCCCTTGTACTTCCAGTGAGCCGCGAATCCCTTTTCTGCAATCTCATCCATCCGTTCCGTACGAATCTGCACTTCCACCCATCGGTTATTAGGTCCGAGAACGGTGGTCTGCAATGATTCATAACCATTGGATTTAGGCACTGAAATCCAATCCCGCAATCGCTGCGGGTTAGGCGTGTACTTGTCGGCCACGATCGAATATGCCCTCCAACAATCGGCCTTCTCTTCCGGCCCCCTGCTATCCAGTATAAAACGAACCGCGAATATGTCATAGATTTCCTCGAACTCCACCTGTTTCTTCCGCATCTTGTTCAAGATCGAAGCGATCGTCTTGGTACGCCATTTCACCTTGAATTTAATTCCCCGGTTATTGAATTCTTCCACGATAGGGGCAATAAACTCGTTGATATATTTTTCACGGGCCTCCCGTGTTCCTTCCAGCTTCAAAGAAATCTCCTTGTACACCTCAGGCTCCCCGTAACGCAAAGCGAGGTCCTCCATCTCCGATTTGATATTATACAAACCTAAACGATGGGCAAAAGGAATGTAGATATAACTGGTTTCCCGGGCTAACTCCCGTTGTTGTTCCGGAAGTAAAGTCTCGGCATGTCGTAAATCATACAATTTTTCCGCCAGAAAAATCAACTGCACCCGTACATCTTCAGCAAAACTCAGTAGTAATTTCCGGAAATTTTCGGAATCCACCACCCGGTGAGTAGCGTAGATATGGCTTATATCCCGTAAACCGGCTAATATCTGGGCTACTTTCTCTCCAAATACCGTTTTTATCTGTTCCAATTTCAACGTTCCGGACTCTATTGCCCGATGCAACATCAAACAAATAATAGAAGTCCTCCCCAACCCGATCTCGGACGTGATAATTAATCCGGTATCCAACAAACGATGAATATCTTTCTCGGTAACCGCTCGTGAATTTGCCTCGCTGCTCATTGCCGTGTCGAAAGCTTTTCGCACGAGACGAATATCCTCGGTTGAAATCAAGTTCTTACATGACTTTAATAAAGATCTATATTTTTGTTGTACAGTAATGTATGTCGTAGTTTCTGCCATAACAGGTTAATTTAGTAAATTCCAATTCCTATTAATCATATCAAAAAAAATGCCGTACTCCCCGATTTTCATTCTATTCAAGATGTAATAACAACTAATTATGCAGGACAACGACAATACCCGGCCAAAGGTTACCCGCAAGCCCCTAAAATTAATTTATTTCAAGCTACACAGGATAAAACCGTATCGTTACTGTCGTTCTTTTATGCTATCACCGTGAAAAAATCTGAATTATTTGACTACCGGTTTCACGATAATCTCGAAATTCCGACCATAGTTAATCAAGAACAGCCCCCGATTCTCCAAACCACCAAATCCATTCACCGGATGAAACCGGAAACGGGTAAATGCCCCGCTTATATCCTTTTCCCGCAACACGTTCAAGGTGTTTCCACGTTCCATGTCGACCAAAGGGATAAAGCACATAACAATGTCAAACGCCCGGTTCACCACATTACTTGGCTCCGAATAAAAATAATCCCGGTGTTTCGCGGAAAACTCTTTAGCCACATCACCTTGATAATCCACGTAACTATTCGCCATCATCTTCACGTTCAACTTAAACAACACTTCCTCGTCGATAGAAGTAAATTTCAACCAATCGGGGAAACCAATTACCGTGATCCGGAACTGATCTGCCAGTGCAGACAACACGGGCAACGTCCGACTGGCCGCCGCTTCATTTATAGTTGGAAACAAGATCATATTTTCCATTCCCGGCCTCATAATCTTGCGTAATGAATCCAAATGCATTTGAGGTCGCCATTGACAATTCGTCATATCTTCCATCCCGTTCGCCTGTAAGCGACTCCGTACCAGATCTGTCAAACGACTCTCTTCCCCGGTGCGAACTCCCCCATCGGGAATGATATTTATCAGATGAGCTTGCGTACCGTTCGCGACAATCCAGTCCGCCATCTCTTCTACCAGAGAAACCGTAGACGTATTCAACTGCACGAAATTCGGGAAACGGACTAAATCTCCTCCCCGTGAAGAAAGCGGAAAAATCATCGGAATCGTCCGGTTTCCTAGCTGTTCGGCAACCACCTTATACGTGTTCGCGTACACGGGACCAATAATCAAATCCGGAGATAACAAATTCAATTCCCCTACCAAACGTTGCACGGTATTGGGATCACGTTCCGTGTCATAAACATGCAAATCGATCGTGTATCCCTGCCGTTTCAAACTATCCACGGCCATCAATACCCCCTGATAAAATTGCAGGAAAGGTTCCGTGCGAGAAGATAAACGCCAACGCTCGTTCCGTATATTCACACCCAGCGTGTCCACCGGAATTTCCTCCTCAGATAAGGGCAACTTGTTTTCCTTCACGTACAAAGGCAACATAAGAGCAACTTTCACGTGGCGTTGCTCATGAGCAACTTCAGGAATAATAAACACGGTATCACCCACAACCTGCTGCACCATTCCTTCCAATGAATCGCGGGCAGGCGGGAAAGTATTCGGATGACTTTCCTCATGTTTTTCCATCTCTTCACGCCGAGCTTGTTGAACCTCTTTCGCCTGACGTTTTTCCCAACGTAATTCAGCCTCCAACACAGTCCGATCAATCTGCCTCAATGCCAATTTCACGACAGCACCTTCCGCGATCGGTCGGCTCACGTCGTACTCCGGATTATCTTTCAGAATTCGTTTCATCTTGATATTAAACTTCCGGGAAAGAGAATATAGCGTCTCTTTCGGTTTCATCCGGTGATAATAAAACTTATCATCAATAGATTTAAAGGGTTCGACCACAGGAATTCTCAACACGTCCCCAATCGAAAGAGCATTGTCACTCTTATCATTTAATGCTTTCACTTCATCCACGGAGACACCGTAAGCCTTACATATGGAAAAAAGCGTTTCCTTGGCTTTCACCGTATGGAGATAATAGGACTTTCCCTGATACACGATTTTCTCTGTCGATTTCTCTATCTTGATTTCCTGCGCCCCGACATAACCCGTCAAACCCAGCAACAGGAATACTAAAATGAATCTTACCATCTTTATCACTTCTTATTTTCAAAGCAAAAATAGTAAAATAGTAGTGATAATTGAAAAATCTCTGCTATTTTTGCAAAGTTAAGGTATTTCAATACCAGCACTGCCCGTGTTCAGTAGTGATGAACACGGCAAGTTTTATAAATTTACAAACGTTACACACTCTATGGGTTTCTTTAAAAAAGGACATATCATCGTGTTATTGATCAACATAGCCGTAGCCTGCATCGTGTTGTTCCTGATCGGGTACATCGTGTTGAATCGATTGGAGAAATACACGAATCATGGTTACTATATTACTGTTCCCGAACTCCGGGGACTCACTCCCGACGAGGCGGAACCTTTCGCCAAAGAGAAGAATTTGCAAATCCTTGTCATCGATTCTATCTATGACAATAATGCCAAACCGGGAACTATCGTAGAACAATTCCCGTCACCGAATGCTCACGTGAAGAACAACCGGGCCATTCAACTGACCATCAACGCCAATGCCCCGGAAAAAATCATTTTCCCGAACCTTCGCAACGTGGCCTTCCGTCAATCCTTGCAACGATTGAAGAACTTGGGACTCAACGTTGGAAGAATCGAATACGTTCCTTCCAACTTCAAAAACCTAGTACTTGATTTCAAATACGAGGGCAACATCATCGAACCCAATAGTTTGATACAAAAAGGAGAAACGGTGGATATTGTACTCGGGAACGGGAATACGTCCAATGACCAAGTAGCCATCCCATCGTTAGTGGGGAAGACACTGGCAGAGGCAAAAGCCATGCTATTGCGGGCATTCTTAAACGTGGGTGAAATCCAACCCGACAACACGGTCAAAACCGAGGCGGACCAATCCACGGCAATTATATACCAGCAAGAGCCTGAATTCGAAGAGAACATGACGATGAAGATGGGGGGAGACATCACGCTCTACCTCACGAAAGATAAAGAAAAAATAATGGCACTGGACTCCCTGTCCATTGAGGAGCTACAACCATGATAGAAGAAGAAGTAGAAGATTTAGAAGAACTGGGCGAGGACGAACCGGAACAAGAGCAAGAAATGTATGAACATTTCCGTCTGGAAGTTGATCCCGGCCAAAATTTACTGCGCATTGATCGGTTTCTGGTCGATCGGTTACCCAACGTATCCCGTACAAAAATACAGGAAGCTGCAGAGGCCCAATGTGTACAGGTCAATAACAAACCGGTAAAATCCAATTACCGGGTAAAACCCAAAGACATCGTCACCTTAATGCTCCCCCACCCGAAACGGGAAATACGGGTCATACCGGAAGATATTCCTCTAAACATCGTGTACGAGGACGACTACCTGCTAGTCATTAACAAAGAACCGGGCATGGTGGTACATCCTTCCTACGGGCATTACACGGGGACTCTCGTGAACGCTTTGGCATGGCACTTGAAAGGGAATCCGTTATTCAAAGAAAACGATCCCCGCCCTGGGTTGGTTCACCGGATAGACAAGGACACTTCCGGTCTATTGGTCATTGCCAAAACGGAAGAAGCTAAAACCAAATTGTCTTCCCAATTTTTTCATAAAACCTCCAGTCGGAAATACGTGGCCGTATGCTGGGGGAACTTGGAAAATGACAACGGAACGATTATCGGTAACATCGGAAGGAGTATCTCTAACCGGAAAATCATGGGGGTATTCCCGGAAGGTAGCGACTACGGCAAACATGCCGTGACTCACTATCACGTGCTGGAACGCTTGGGCTACGTGAATGTCGTGGAATGCGTGCTGGAAACCGGACGTACCCACCAAATCCGGGCTCATTTCAAATCAATCAGACATCCGCTATTCAATGATCCGGAATATGGTGGTAATGAAATACTGAAAGGGACCACTTTCACGAAATATAAACAATTCGTGCAAAATTGTTTCGCCCTCTGTCCCCGACAAGCATTACATGCCAAAACCCTTGGTTTTGAACACCCGGGAACAGGCGAATGGATGGACTTCAATTCCGAAATACCACAGGACATTCAACAGCTCATTGAAAAATGGCGGGGCTACGTGGCAAACCGGGAACTGGAAGATATCGAATAACCTAAACAAACACGTATTTCAAAATACACAATATCGAGAGTATATACATCGTGAGATTTAACTCTCGATATTTACCCGCAAACAATTTAAGCAACACGTAAGTCAACAGCCCCAACACAATACCCTCCGCAATCGAATAAGTCAACGGCATCATGATAATAGTCACGAAAGCAGGAAAAGCCTCGGTCATATCATCAAAACGAATTTTCTTCACCGCATCAAACATAAAACTCCCCACGATCACCAATACCCCTGCCGTAGCGATACCCGGAACCAACAAAAAGAACGGGGCAAAAAACAGAGCGACAATGAACAATCCGCTAACAACAGCAGCTGTCAAACCGGAACGCCCACCTTCGGCAATACCGGCAGTACTCTCAGCGTAAGTCGTGGTGGTTGACGTTCCGAGCAAAGCCCCGACCGTTGTTCCCACGGCATCCGCCATCATCGCAGGTTTCAACTTCGGGATACTCCCATCAGGTTTCACCATTCCCACTTTATTTGCCGTACCGACTAATGTTCCTAAAGTATCAAAAATATCCATGAACACGAGCGAGAAAATCGCAATCAACATATTCGGGGACAACAAAGAATGAAAATCCAGCTTGAAAAAGACCGGCTCCAGAGAATGAGGCATCGATACTAAAGAAAAGCCTTCCGGTATCCGGGTAATTCCCAAAGGAATACTTAATAACGTGACTGCCACGATCGCGTAGAAAAGAGCCCCCTTCACTTTCCGAGCAACCAACACTCCCCCGATAATAATTCCTCCCACGGCCAACAACGTCGATGGAGTAAACTCGCCTAAAGAAACAAATGTTGCAGGATTAGCCACGATCAACCCGGCCTTTTGTAATCCTAAAAAAGCAATAAACAAACCAATTCCAACGGATATGGCATGTCTCAACGTTTCGGGAATAGCATTCACGATCAACTCCCGTATATTAAACACCGTCAACAGGATAAACACTAGCCCCTCGATAAAAACGGCAGCCAAGGCACTCTCCCAGGAATATCCCATGCCCTGCACTAACGTAAAGGCAAAAAAAGCGTTCAACCCCATACCCGGAGCCAGGGCAAAAGGTAATTTCGCCAAAATAGCCATTACCAACGTGGCAAAAGATGCTGCCAAAGCTGTAGCCGTGAACACGGCTCCCCGGTCCATCGATGCCGCCGAAAGAATATCCGGATTCACGGCAAGAATATACGACATCGTTAAAAAAGTAGTGACCCCAGCCATGATCTCTGTCTTTACCTTCATCACGCTGGGATCAAATCCAAAAAGTTTTTTTAATATCATCTTTATCCAGGATAAAACTATGCCCTCATTACACGTTAAAACGGAAGTTCATCATATCCCCATCCTGCACCACGTACTCTTTTCCTTCCACCGACATCTTCCCGGCTTCCTTGCATTTTGCCTCGGATCCCAAGGCTATAAAATCCTCGTATTTAATCACTTCCGCACGAATAAACCCTTTTTCGAAATCCGTGTGAATAATCCCAGCCGTCTGCGGGGCTTTCATCCCGTTCTTAAAAGTCCACGCCCTCACCTCCTTCGGGCCTGCCGTAAAATAAGTACGCAAATTCAACAACTTGTAAGCCGTACGAATTAATTTATTCACCCCGGCTTCCTCCAGTCCCAAATCCTGCAAAAACAATTGTTTCTCCTCGTACGTATCCAACTCGGCAATATCCGCCTCGATAGCAGCACCGATCACCAATACTTCTGCCCCCTCGTCCTTCACGGCTTCCCGCACGGCATCCACGTATTTATTTCCCGTCACAACAGAAGCCTCATCCACGTTACAAACGTACAAAATAGGTTTATTCGTCAGCAACATCAACTCTTTCGCAGCCTCCTGCTGTAAATCGTTTAATTGCACGGAACGAGCGGATTTTCCCTGCACCAACGCATCTTTATATAAATGCAACACCTCGACCAGACGTTTCGCCTTTGCATCCCCTCCGGTCTGTGCCTTCTTCTCCTCTTTTGCCAAACGGCTTTCCACCGTTTCCAAGTCTTTCAACTGCAACTCTGTATCAATCGTCTCCTTGTCCCGGATCGGATCGACATTACCATCCACGTGTACGATATTATTATCATCAAAACAACGTAACACGTGAATTATAGCATCCGTTTCCCGGATATTAGACAAAAATTTATTTCCTAAACCTTCACCTTTACTCGCACCTTTCACTAACCCAGCAATATCCACGATCTCTACCACGGCAGGTACCACATTTTGAGGCTGTACCAACTCGACCAATTTATTCAGTCGCTCGTCCGGCACGGTAATCACTCCCACGTTCGGTTCGATCGTGCAAAAAGGGAAATTTGCCGATTGCGCCTTCGCATTACTCAAACAATTAAATAACGTCGATTTCCCCACGTTTGGCAAACCGACTATTCCACATTGTAAACCCATTATATTTTTGTCATTTTAATTATTACCTAACCTGCCAGCACGCCACACTCGTGGAATGCATTTTTTCGGCCGACAAAGATAATGATTCTTTTTAATAATTCCGACACGGGATAATCCATAAAACACGATTCGTCAAGTCAATAAGCAACAGATTAATGCGTGTAATCAAGTACCTGTATATTCTCCCCGACTTTATTGACAATTGCTTTTTTCATCTGTTCTGCATGGGGACATGGGAAACCTATCGGCGTTCCCTTAAAAATGCAAGACGCCAAGGCAATCACTTCTGCTCCCCGATCAACCAACATCTTAGCCCGGGGAATAGCTCTTTTACCGGGACATCCACCGCAGGAAATAATACCCACAATATCGGATGGCCCCACGTTTTCAAAGGCCAATTTACCACTTGATGCACATTTAATACAGGTTGTTCCCGGACAGAGGTCTTCCGTTTGCTGACAACGAATAATACCGACTTTCATAACTTTACAATCTTGATATTACACCACAAAGATACTTGAAACAATCCAAGTTCACGATAAAATTCACCAGAATTTAACAATACATACTCTGCTGTCTCTTATGTGTTTCACCTATATCTCACCCATAACTCTTCGATAAGTTACCGATAAGTTACCGACGCAGAAGGTTAACTTTTCCCAAACTTTACCTTCAGATACAATCCGGACATCAACGAGACACCGGAGAGATTGTAGTACAAGCCAGATTGAGCCTATTACCGGACTATATCAGATCAAATCGTACGACGTTCATATTTTCGGAAAAAAGTTACCAACAAAAGACACCCGACAAATGCAAAAGGCGCACCCACTAGTGCCGGGTAAGAGTAACTCATTCCAGCTTGCAAAGGTAATCCCCCAACATAAGCACCGATCGCATTTCCCAAGTTAAATGCCACCTGTACACTAGCCGCACCTAACATCTCCCCTCCTTTTGAATAACGAATTAGCAACACCTGCTGTGGGCTCGAAACTGCAAACAGACCGGCTGTACACAAACACATCAACCCCACTGCCAACCAAGATATATGAGCGAAGAAAAAAATAAAAAGCAATGCAACACAGATCATTCCTTGTGCAAAAGCAGCCACTCGTCCCGGGGAAAACCGATCGGACAAACGTCCCCCAGCCAGATTTCCCACCACCATTCCAAAACCGGCAAGCACCATAAGAAACGTGATCATACGAGCCGGGAATCCGGCAACATTCGTTAGTAAGGGTGTCACGTAGCTATACCAAGCAAAGGTTCCCCCATTACCCAACAACGTTGCCCCCAGAATCAACCAAGGTGCCGGAGATTTCAAAAAACGGAACTGCCCCCTCAAACCGGTATCCGGCAAATTTTCTACCCGTGGCACCCAACGCCACATATAATAAAGAATAATAACGCCCCAACATCCAACGAGCAAGAAGGTCAAACGCCAGGAAATCGAGGCACTTAAAGCCGTCCCCAGCGGAACCCCGAACAAATTAGCGATCGTCATTCCCGCAATCATGATAGATACCGCCTCTGACCCTCTCCCCTTATCCGCTAACTTCTCGGCGACAATAGATGCCACCCCGAAATAAGCCCCGTGCGGTAATCCCGAAATGAAACGGGCCACAAGCATCACCCAGTAATTAGGAGATAAAGCCGCACAAACATTTCCCAGCATCATTACTCCCACCAAAAACATCAAGATATACTTTAACTGATACCTGCGTGCCAAGATCAACATGGGAGCCCCGACACAAACTCCCAAAGCATAGGCCGAAATCAAAGGCCCGGCTGTAGCGATACTGATTCCTAAGTCTCGAGCCACATCAGGCAATATTCCCATCATCACAAACTCGGCTATTCCAAGACCAAGCGTACCAAAAGCTAAAGCAATAAGACTCTTCTTCATACACGTTTTTCTTTATCGCCGCAAAAATAAAAAAATAAAGAATAACGTGATACAGAATAAAGTATAAACAATCTTACGATTATGTTATCTCGCTGTAATATGAAAACAACCTTGCTTAAACTCGTAACGAACGTAACATTTCTTTTGCAAACGCAAATCCTGCAACACGTCGGCTAACACACTTTTCAACTTTTCCTCCGGGGCGTCTTTACGCCCGTCTTTTTTGAAACGCGTATATGCCACGTCAAAAGTAGTCCCGTACACGTGAGCGGAATTGGCACTGGCATTTCCATTACTCTTCCGCAATTTCTTCACGCTGGACCCCGTTCGTAACACACTTGTCACGATAATACTATGGGAAGGCAGGCCTTTCTGATACAGGGAGTCTTTAAAATTCCGGGCAATATCAGCCAATAAATCACAGGCCTCCGGTACAAGATAAGGTTCCGAATGTGTTAATTTATCCACCTGAAACAATTTGCAGGATTTAATCTCTTTTAAATTCCGATCTGCCTGACTCAAATCCTCCGACGATTTCAATGGAGTAATACCCAATCGCTTGGCGGATGACAGATGCCTGTCATTTAAATCATTAAAAGTTCTCTGGTAATTTTTAAAATAAACAAAAGGCTTTTTACTCTTTTCGTTTTCCTTACAAGCCCCAACCAATATCAACAACACGCACGCTATCGTGTAATACCACACCGTTCTTCTCATCTATATTATTCATTTTTCACAGGTTCCACATGCACGGCCACGTGAGTACGTGATCCGTATTTAGCCCTCAAACGATTCTCGATCCCGGTAGCAACCACATGAGCTTCCCTGACGGTCATCTCTGGGTGCAAACGGATATGTATCTCTATCGCAAAATCATTCCCGATCCGACGAGTTCTCAAATTATGAGGGTCTTTTATTTGCGAGTCTTCACTTATTATCGTGATGATCTCTTTCTCGATCTCTTCCGGCAAAGAGCGCTCCAATAAATCATTTAAACAAGGGATCAAGAGTTGAATAGATACTTTCACGATGAAAACACTCACGACAACGGCCGCAATCGGGTCAAGCACCCGCCAATCTTTTCCCAGAAAAATCGCCCCGGCAATCCCCAAAGCTGTACCGATAGACGAGAATGCATCCGAACGATGATGCCAAGCATTCGCCACGACAGCTTGGCTTTGCACCTTACGCCCGACGATAACCGAATAACGGTACAGGATTTCTTTCACCACGATCGAAACAAGAGCCGCAACCAAGGCTATTAAATCGGGACTACCCAATTCTTCTCCCCGATAAAAAGCAAGTATCTGATTCAACCCGTTCCAGAAAATCCCTGTTCCAACCATTAACAAAACGATACCGATAATTGCCGTTGCCAGTGTCTCATATTTACCATGCCCGTAATCATGTCCCGCATCCTTCGGTTTAGCAGAAACTTTCACGAAAACCAGCACGATAATATCCGTCACGAAATCTGACAAAGAATGTACGGCATCCGCAATCATAGCACTACTTTGTCCCAATATTCCCGCCACGAACTTAAACACTAACAAAAAGAAATTAGCAATTGAACCGACAATTGTAACCCTATATATTTGCTTTTCCCGACTTTCCTTTTCCATTGACAATAGTTAAACGCTTACAAAGTTACGAGAATTAATGTAATTTTACCGTAGAAATTTAGAACATTTTAAATGTTTAAACGTTCAAACACTTAAATTATAAAACGAATCAGAACATGAAACTTTTAGATGAATTTAAAGCTTTTGCCCTGAAGGGAAATGTAGTCGATATGGCCGTCGGTATCATTATCGGTGGGGCATTCGGGAAAATCGTGTCTTCATTAGTTAGTGACATTATCATGCCTCCCATCGGTATGCTTATCGGTGGTATGAATTTTTCCAATTTACACATCGTGTTACAAAAAGCCCACATGAACGAGGCTACGGGAAAAATGGTCGAAGCCGTCACCCTCAACTATGGTAACTTTATTCAAACAACGATCGACTTTTTGATCATTGCATTCTCAATCTTTATCGCCATCAAATTCATGAATAAATTGAGAACGAAAAAAGAAGAACCCCCGGCTCCGGCAGCCCCTCCCGCCCCGTCGAAAGAAGAGGTACTATTGACTGAAATCCGGGACATCTTGAAAGACAAACATTGATAAAGTTTTAGATTTTAAATTTGAGATTGAATTCTCAAATTTAAAATCTAAAATTTAAAATTAACCTAGCGGATTTCCCCAATCTTACATACCTCAATAAACGAGGCTCCTTTACCATGCCCGAAACTTCCCCCGACAACCACCACGTAGTCATCAGCCTTAATGCCATTCTGCATCAA
>ERZ833963.2042-NODE-2042-length-20887-cov-3.244048_pt1 | contig 20887 bp, 10 predicted proteins | sample MGYA00519693_ERZ833963 | MGnify/ENA primary metagenome ERZ833963 (study PRJEB31850, sample SAMEA3708748) | human gut metagenome | biome: human gut; feature: human-associated habitat; material: faeces | place: China | collected 2014 ... | reverse complement strand
GCTGTCCATTTGAAAGCTGCCGTAGACAATGGCAGCGATCCGGTTGCCCGCGAGGCCATGTCTCAAGCGCAATACATTGCCGGTATGGGGTTCAGCAATGTCGGTCTGGGCATCGTTCATTCCATGGCCCATCCTTTGGGTGCCCATTATGACACTCCGCATGGGGTGGCCAACGCATTGCTTCTTCCTTACGTAATGGAGTATAATGCAGCGTCCCCGGCTGCTCCTAAATATGTCCATATTGCGAAGGCGATGGGAGTCAATACGGAAGGTATGAGCGTGGAAGAAGGTATATGTGCTGCTATTGATGCTGTCCGGAAATTGTCTTTAAGTATTGGCATTCCACAGCGGTTGCGTGAAATCAATGTTAGGGAAGAGGATTTGCATCAATTGGCTATCGATGCTTTCAATGATGTCTGCACCGGTGGCAATCCGAGACCTACATCTGTGGAAGATATAGAAGCTCTGTATCATAAAGCTTTTTAAGGCAAGCGCTATTTTAGGTTACATGTCTATTCCCGTCCGTGATGAATAATATTCGCTGCGGACGGGATTTTTCATAAATAATCTCTATTTTTGTTCCGGAGCTATTATGGAAGGCACGTGTTATGACTAAAAATTATAATGATTTAGGAGTAGAGTTTAAGTACCTTATTGTAAATGACATGGACCAGAAATATGGTCTTTGGGTAAATACTGTGGGCTTTCAGTCTATCCAGCCTAATTCTCCTTATCCGTTGAAGGATCATCCTACCGGTTATTTTTTCAATGCGCAGAAAGGACGGATTCTGCGCGAGTACCAGTTGGTCTATATTACTAAAGGGAGGGGGGTGTTCTCTTCGGAGACCACGCCAGAGAAGCAAGTGTGCAAAGGACGACTGATGGTGCTGTTTCCTGGTCAGTGGCATACATATTATCCTTATGTGCAGACGGGTTGGAATGAATATTATATTGGTTTCGAGGGAGCTGTGATTGATGATATGGTGAAAGGTGGTTTTCTATCGAAAGAGAATCAAGTGTTGGAGGTGGGGTTGAATGAAGAGCTCGTTTCACTTTTCTCTCGCGCTTTGGAAATTGCGGAAGCTGATAAGATTTCTTCCCAGCAATATCTTTCCGGTATTGTTCTGCACATGATAGGAATGATTCTTTCTATTTCTAAGAATAAGATTTTTGAAATAGGGGATGTAGATCAGAAGATTGAGCAGGCGAAAATCATTATGAATGAGAATGTATTTAAGGATATTGATCCGGAAGAACTAGCAATGAAATTGAATATTAGTTATTCGTGGTTTCGCAAAGTATTCAAGGATTATACAGGATATGCACCTGCCAAATATTTCCAGGAGCTTAAGCTGCGTAAGGCAAAGCAATTATTGGTTGGCACCTCTCAATCAGTCAAGGAAATCTCTTTTATGCTCGACTATAAATCAACAGAACATTTCTTTTCTCTTTTTAAAAAACGTACAGGCTTTACTCCACTAGAATATAGGTCTTTTGGCCGTGAAACAGACGTGGAAGAAGAGGACTTATTGTAAAATCAAAACGATTAGTCTAAGGTCAAAATGGTTATTAATTGATTGTGATTTAGGGGTTTCTACGGGCTGAATGCTTTCTGGTTCATGAAGAAAATCAAAAAAGGAAGTCTTTCGGTCAAAACTCTCAATTTTGCTCCCTACTAGATTCTCTATATTTGCCAACACAAGTTCTGTGCTCGATAACGGGTGCTTGCCTTGTTAGGCTTGAATTTATTTATTAATCAATTATATTAATAATCTATGAGAATCTTACACAAAAACCTCTGCTTGTTAATGCTCCTATTAATAGGTAGTTCTCTAAGTATTTTTGCTCAGAACAAAACAATCACCGGTACGGTCCGCGATGCGATAGACGTGGTGATTGGTGCTTCTGTAACAGTGAAAGGTAATAATTCAATCGGTACGATTACCGATATGGATGGTAACTTTAAACTTTCTGTACCGCCTTCTGCAAAGGAGTTGGTAGTTTCATTCATTGGTTATGATAATCAAACGGTAGTAATTGGTAACAAAACTCATTTTGATGTTACATTAAAAGAGTCTTCTGTGATGTTGGAAGAAGTTGTTGCCATTGGTTATGCGAAGGTGAAACGTAAAGATTTGACGGGGGCAACTTCTTCGGTGTCAAGCAGCGATTTGGCAGCCGTTCCGGCTATGACTGCTGCACAGGCTTTGCAAGGTAAGGCTGCCGGTGTAAACATTGTTACTGCCAGTGGTGCTCCGGGTGCAGGAGCTAATATCACTATTCGCGGAGGTATGTCTATTACTCAAAGTACTGCACCACTCTATATTGTGGACGGATTTGAAATGAGTGATGCGCTCAGCAATATTGATGTGAATGATATAGAAAGTATTGATGTGTTGAAGGATGCTTCATCTACGGCAATTTATGGTGCACGTGGTTCTAACGGTATCATTTTGATTACAACTAAATCGGGCAAGAAAGGTAAGACTCAAGTAAATTATAATACTTATTTTTCATTCGATGTACTCAGTAAAAAGCTGGATATGATGTCTGATGCTGAAGAGTATGTGAAATATCAGTATGAATTTGCTAATTTACAGGGAGTGCCGGGTAACTGGAGTAGTGTTTTTGATAATAATCTAGCTACGGATGTCTCCGATTTCTATACAGGTGCTTACAGCCGCATTCATGATCGCTATGCCGGTGCTTCCACACTTGATTGGCAGGACGAAGTATTTGGAGGTTCTGCTTTAACACAAAATCATAATGTCAATGTTACTACGGGTACAGATAAGACACAAGTGATGTTGACTTACAATTATAGTGGGCAAGATGGTTTGCTGGCTAATCATAGCTCTAATAGAAGTTCATTCCGTACAAAGATCAATACCGAACTCTATAAGGGGGTTCGCTTGGATGTAAATGCTATGTTTTCTAATAAGAAAACGATGGGTGGTGGCGCTTATTCTGGTATGAAGAACGTTTTGCTTCAGCCAATCAATGGAGGTACTATGTTTACACAAGATGAGTTGTTGAACACTCAGACTTATCCGAATTATTCTTCTCTGAACAGTAATTATGATACGGCTAACCCATTAGTTCAGAATGAGGCTTCTACTTCTAAAAAACGTTCACGTATGTATTCGGTTAATGCCGGGATAGAATTTGACCTTTTTAAATATTTTACTTGGCGTACAGCTGGAAGTTATACATGGTCTAGTTCTAAATCAGATTCATTTGCTGACCATAATTCTACTTCTTATTTGATGGATCCGAAAAATACAGGTATTAATGGTAGTATTGGTAATGATGAGTCTTATAAATGGCAAATCACTAATACTCTTAACTATCATCAGACTTTTGCTAAAAAACATAAATTGAATGTTTTGTTAGGGCATGAAGCTTCTTATAGCGAATCGGAAGGAAATTCAATGAAGCTTAGACAATTCCCGTATCCTAACTTCGGACTAGACAATATAGCTAATGCTACGGTTTATGAGAAGAGTGTTTCTCATAAGCATAGTGGTATTGTTTCTGCTTTTGCACGTGCTAACTATAATTTTGACGAACGATATCTGTTTACTGCTACTGTCCGTGCCGATGGCTCTTCTAAATTTGCTGACGGTAACAGATGGGGTATCTTCCCATCTGCATCAGCTGCATGGCGTGTTTCTGAAGAAAGCTTCTTTAAAGAAAGTAGTCTAATGAATTATGTTAATAGTTTGAAATTGCGTGTGGGATACGGAACGACGGGTAATTGTAATATTGGTGATTACTTATACACAACTTCAATTAAGGAGTCTGATTATCCGATGAATAATAATACCGGTACATTGGCTTATGTACTGAATACTACTTTAGGAAATAAGAATTTGAAATGGGAGACATTGCGTTCCACTAATGTTGGTTTGGATGTTGCTTTGTTTAATAGTCGCGTGAATCTGACAGCAGAGTGGTATAACAATGAAGTGAGTGATATGTTGATGAAATGTGTTATCCCTTCTTCAACCGGTTATACTGCACAATATCAAAATGTGGGAAAAATGCGTAACCGTGGTTTTGAATTGACTCTCAATACGGTGAATATAAGAACTAAGGATTTTAGTTGGACTTCAGACCTGAACTTGGCATTCAATCGCTCCAAAGTGATTTCGTTGGAAACAGGACAGGATGAAAAAACTTTTGCTGTTGGCGGTAATCGTTCCGGTACAGTAACTTATTATGCTGTAGTTGGGCAGAAGTTAGGTGATATGTATGGTTATATATATGATGGAGTTTATACTACTGATGATTTTGTGCAGGACGATAAAGGTAATTTCTCTTTGCGTGAAGGCGTTGTTGTTCCTGTAAATTCAAAGGGGGAAGCTAAACCTGTGCAACCTGGTGATATTAAATTTGCAGCAAATCAAACTGGTGAAGATGGTACAGCACAATTCTCTGAAGCTCATAAGGTAAAGATTGGTAATGGTACTCCGGATTGTATCGGTGGTTTTAATAATACTTTTACTTTCCGTGGTTTTGATTTGAGTGTATTTATGAAATTTTCTATCGGAAACGATATTTATAACGCAACTAAGCATAGTATGAGTCCTTATGGACAATTCCAAAATGTACCTGCTGAGTTTGGAAGTAACTACTACCGTTTAATAGACCCTGCAACGGGACAGAAAGCTACAACATTAGCACGCATCAAAGAATTGAACCCCGATGAATCTTCTCGTTTGTGGAATTTGGGAAGTACGAATTCAAGTTATATCACTTATCCTTCTTCTTATTATGTAGAGGATGGCTCCTACTTGCGTATTGCACAGGTAACAGTTGGTTACACATTCCCCAAGAGATGGTTACAGAAAGCTATGATTTCTAATGCGCGTATTTACTTCACGGCTAATAATCTGGCTACGATTACCGGCTATTCTGGTTATGATCCTGAAGTTTCTGCTGGTAGTAGTGATTATGTGGCTTGTACGCCTGGATATGACAGTTCTATGTATCCTCGTTCCAGAAGTTATGTAATCGGTCTTAACTTAACATTCTAATCTAAAACGTTTATTAATCATGAAAAAAGTATCAATTATATTGTCTGGGTTGAAGAAGACGTTGTTCGCAACAGCTGTCTCTTGCTTTCTTTTGAGTGTGACTTCGTGTCAGGATTGGCTTGATATGCCCTCTTACACAGACCCTGACTCCGAAACGGTGTTTCAAGATGAGGATATGGCGGAATTATTTATTCTGGGTTGTTATCGTGGTTTGATTCATCAGGAAATGTATTACCATTTAGGTATGGGTGAGACGGTGATGCATTCCAGTGAAGACGGTTCTACTAATAATTCAAAATATAGAATTTGTAATTATAGTTATGATCCAATGGTACCTGCTACAGTGACTACAATCTTCAAAGAGGGATATCGTATCATTGAGTCTACTAACCTTGCCATTTCTAAGTTGAAGAAGATGAGTGAAACCACTAAACGTAATGCTCTATTGGGTGAAGCTCTTTCTATTCGTGCTTTTTGTTATTTGAACTTAATACGTATTTATGGTGATGTTCCGGCAGTATGGACTCCGATGGAAGAACTGGACCCGAATGATGAAAATACATTTTATCCTAAGCGTTCATCCCGTGATGAAATATATGATCAGATAATTGCAGATTTGCAGCAAGCTAAAGATTGGGTACCTTGGTTCAAGGAAAGTGGATATGCTACGGCAGAACGTTTGTCTAAGCAAGGTGTTTATGCTCTGCTGGCTCGTACAGCTCTTTATGCAGGTGGCTACTCATTACGTTGGAATCTGCAGACGAATGACCCTGCCAGTTTGAAATTGGCACGCCGTGATGATGAAGCACGCGTTCGTGAACTTTATCAGATTGCTAACGATGCTTGTAAAGCTATTATCGATAAGAATGAAAATTCTTTAATTCAAGCTCAAAGTGGTATGAGTGGATTCCAATATCTATGGTATAACTTCTGTCAGCGTAATTTCACTGCCACAGATGCTGAAATGATTTGGGATTTGGCACAATATGGTCCGAATACAAACTCTAATTTTGGGGTTTTAGCACAACCTGGATCTCGTGGTGGTACTTATGGTTCACGTAAAGCTATGCAGTTTATGTTGCCAACGTATTATTTGTCGTTTGATGAAAATGATACGCGTCGTGACGTTACTTGTACATCTTATAGTATCTATTTCTTGAATAAAGGTGCAGCAGGTGATACATTTGTTGATGTAGGTACTACTTACTCCTGCATTATGCACGGAAAATTCCGTATTCCCTGGTGTGTGGAGCCACAAGAGGCTGCAAAGCGTAATTTGAACATTCCTGTAATGCGTTATGCTGATGTGTTATTGATGTATGCTGAAACTCAAAACTATCTGAATAACGGTCCTACACAGGCTGCTAAAGATGCTTTGAAGCAAGTGCGTGACCGTGCCGGGGTAGGTGAGCTTTCCATGCCATCTGATCAACAAGCTTTTGAAGATGCTTTACTCCAAGAACGTAAATGGGAGTTTGCTGGCGAATTTATGCTTCGTACGGATATGATTCGTATGAATCGCTTGTCCGAACAACTGGAAGAAGCTAAGAAGGATATGAAAGAACTTTCTAAGCGCGAAGGCAAGTATGCCAATATGCCGGTTTACCGTTTGTATAAGTTCCAGGTAGATGGACAGCAGTATGGTGATAAATTCCTTGCTTTGGATTATATTGACTTGACAGATGAGGCTGAAATTGCAGTTATAAAAGAGATTCCGACAGAACAAGGAAAATATAGTGAATATCAAGCGAAATTAGCCGAAATAGTGAGGGCTCATGGAATTGTAGTAGAGGATGGTGACAAATGGTATCCGACTAATATGTTTGAAGCTTATACAAGTACATTCAATGGCAATGCACGTAAAGCTGTCGGTTTTACCAGTGGATTTAATGCTTTGCAAATTGGTGCCATCATTTACAAGAATCCTACAGGTTATGCCGAAAACGGTGGTAAATTCCCTAACTGGATTGAAGCTTCTGATGGAAGTGATGGCTTGTACTATGGTTTCCAAAAGAACTGTTGCGAGTTGTTGCCTTTTGCAGCAAAGGATCCCGGACATCCGATGGTAGATAACCCGAATTTGACTCAGCATCCGGCTTACGCCAAATAATCTTGCTTTATTCTGAAAGCAGATAATACATAGCCTTAAATTTGCATAAAACAAATATTTATAGATTTTTTATGTGGGTTTAAGGCTATCTTTTCAATTCAATTATTTATTCCTAACATGTCTATTATTAAAAGATAGGCTTTTGTCCGTCCGGACAGAGGCATAGATTCTTATTGCTTTTAGCGAACAACAAATGTTTACCTGTATAAATCAACCTAAAATGAAAACTACTCTATTAAACTTCTTTAAGAATGCCGGAGTTCTACTCTTTATTGCAACGTTTGGAATGAGTTGCAGCGATAATGATATTGAGATTGTTTTGAAGAAAGGTACCGACGGCCCTTTTCCTGACTATGGTAAAGTTCTGGCTTTTCCCGGTGCGGAAGGTTATGGGGCTAATGCTACTGGTGGTCGTGGCGGAGAAATATATCATGTGACGACTTTGGAAGATAATGATGAAGAAGGCTCATTACGTTCTGCCGTGAGTAAGCCCGACCGTATTATCGTGTTTGATGTAGCGGGCGTAATCCATCTGAAAGAGGCGCTTGTATTCTCTAAAAATCTGACTGTTGCAGCTCAGACTGCTCCCGGAGATGGTATTGTGCTTTATGGCAATCGTGTATCGTTTACCGGGGCTAGCAATCTTATTTGTCGTCATTTGCGCATCCGTATGGGAATAGAAGGTCCTGATGGAAAAGATGCTGCCGGAATAGCAAATGGTGAGAATATGATTTTTGACCATCTATCTGTTACCTGGGGGCGTGACGAAAACTTCTCTATCAATTGGGATAGTAAAGGGACACTTCCACGCAATATCACTATTCAGAATTCAATTCTCGGCCAGGGACTGCAAAATCATTCCTGTGGAGGGCTGATTCAGACTGATACCGAATCAGGTATCACCCTTTTCCGCAATCTTTATACTGATAATAAAACACGTAATCCGAAAGTGAAAGGTTTGAATCAGTTTGTGAACAATGTGGTTTATAACTGGGGAAGTGGTGCCGCTTATAATATGGGTGGTGATTCGTCCGGTCAGTCGGAAACAACTATTGAGGATAACTACTTTATTGTAGGTCCTGTAGCCAACTGGCAGAATGTAAGACAAGAAGATAACTCTATTAAGGTGGAAAAAGTTCCGATGACTCCTACTCCGCCGTTTCTGGGAGGCAATGCCGACTTTAGAACTTATTATAAAGGAAATTATTATGATAATGATAAAGATGGTTCGCTCAATGGCTTTGAATTGACACAAAACAACTGGACTGAGTATTGTAAAGGAGAACCGACCTTCCTGAGTGCACCTTCTGACAAACATCCTGTTATCAGCCAGCAAACGTCTGCAACGGAGGCCTATCATTGGATTGTGAAACATGTAGGTGCCAGCCTTCCGGTTCGTGACGAAGTAGACCAATATCTGATTGATGAGTTGACTTCACTGGGTAAAAAGGGAACGATTATTCAGAATGAACAAGATGTACAGCAGTTTTCATTGGGAGGTGTAGGCACTATTCAAAACGGAGAGAAACCTTTGGATAGCGACAATGACGGCATACCCGATGAATTTGAAGACAAATATGGTTTGGATAAGAATGATCCCTCTGATGCTGCAAAGATAGCAAACAACGGTTATACGAATATCGAAAACTATATCTTTACACTTGATGCTAAACTTAATAATTAACTCTTAAACATAAGGAGAAGAAACAGTATGAAAACACTGATAAAATATCTCGTTGCTGCATTAGTGGTAATTATGGTTAGTTGTGACGATACCGAACAATTAATTTATGAACAACCTAATTCGTTTACTTTGGCTTTCAATACGGATGATGAATTGAATGTGGAGATCCAAACCGGAGCAAAGATAGGAATTAATGGAGAGGAATATCCTGTATTGTCGAATGCATGCATTAGTATGTACGATGTTCCTGTTGCCAATCAATATTTGATTTATTATCCTGCTAATGCCCAACTTTCGGATAATAATCTGGATTATTCTTTACCGACAGTTCAAACTTATACGCAAGGGGTGGTTGACCAGTCTGCCTGTCCGCTCTATTGTCTGACGGATAATGACGGTCTGAATAATATGCAAATGAATGTAGCCTGTGGCGGGTTGAAATTGTTTGTTCCGGCTAATGAAGATTTTGCTTCTCTTACCTCTGTCACTTTTGAGTCTGAGAATGATATACTCACAGGAGATATAAGTTTGGATGCGACGACGGGTCAGGTTACTTTCCGGGAGAATACTTCGAAGACACTTGTGCTGAAAGGTGATATAAACATATCCGAAGGACAGGAGTTATATCTTGCTCTTCCGCCAATGGCATTGGGTAGCGCGTTGAATATAACTTTTGTTTCTCCTAAAGGAATTGGTACTTGTTCTGTAGATTTGAACGGGAAGAGCATTGAACGCGGTAAGATACTTTCCGTTGCTTTGGAGAACATAGAGTGGGTTTCAGTGACCAATTATTATGGCAAGGCTAACTCCATCATTGTAGCTCCCGGTACAACTTCCGTAACAGTTGATTGCACTCCTTACTATACTACCAGCTTGAATTACACTTATGAGAGTCATGCTTATGATGATAGCAGATTAGCCCGTTCTGCCAAATTACTTTGGAATGATGTTTCTACTGATTTTATAAGCAACGTATCATTATCTTCCGACCGTAAATCTTTCATCGCTACTCTGAATGGGCAACCAGGAAATGCGGTTATCGCAATTTATGATACGGAAGATCCCGACGCGGAAGATGCCGCTATTCTTTGGTCATATCATATTTGGGTAACTGATGTTACAGACCAGCCTTTCGGAATGAACAGTAAAGGTAATAATTATACGGTTATGGATCGTAATCTAGGTGCCGTTTCTGCCACTCCGGGTGATGTTGGCGCGATTGGATTACTCTATCAGTGGGGGCGTAAAGACCCGTTTGTAACAACCAATGAAGTAGGGAAGAATACTGAAGCTATAATGTATAATCAAGTCGGAACTGTCAGCCTGAAGATTGAAAGTGGTGGTGAAGAAAAGGGTACAGTGGCTTATTCAGTCAAGAATCCGGCTACGTATATCAAATACTCACGTTCAAAGAGCAATGTTGCTACTCCGCCTTACTATTATTCTTATGACTGGCTTTATTGGGGTGATAATGCTCTTTGGGGGAATCCTGAAGGATATAATTATCCATCGGCTGCTACTATTCAAAAGTCTGTATATGATCCTTGTCCTGAAGGTTACATGGTTGCACCGCGCGATACATGGTTAAATAACTCTTCTTCTGCGTCCGGTATTGAAGCGAGTGTTTTCCTTTCCACCTCTAATTGGGATACAGAAAAGTTAGGATACTCCTTGAATTATAATGGTCAGGGGTTGTGGTATCCGCTTGGAGGTCTGCGTAATCGTAAAACAGGAAAGCTTCAGGATGCGGAAAAGTCTGGTTATTATTGGCAAAGCACGGCTTTTGCATCCAATGGGGCGGATGCAAGCTATATGAATGTTGGTAAAGATAAAGTAGATACAGCGGGAAAGAATAGCCGTGCCAATGCTTTCTCTGTGCGTTGCGTGCGAATCAATTAGTTTTTCATAGATAAATTAATATTGAATAATTATGGTATCTGAGGATCAAAGAAGCATTTCTTTAAATCCTCAGATATTGGAAGAATTCTTCTTTTTGTGATAAATAGTCTGTTTTCTTGTCTGACATTTATATAGGAAGAAGGTTATGTTGCACTGCCGGAACAAATAGGAAGGGAAATTGGTGATGCAGTTATTTCGGTAGCAACAACCTGTTTCATTTTTTAGTTTCGTAATATGTATGAATCATTAAGAATACTGGTACGAACATTGTCTTTTTGTCTGAAAAATAAGTCTTTTGATTAAGAAAAGTCAAAAGAGGAAGTGTTTCGGTCAAAATATATATAATGTAAATTGACTGCAAATTTTATATTTGCAACCGGAATAATGTGCACGATAACGGTAACGTATTCTGTTAATCTTAAATTTATTTATTAATCAATTATATTAATAATCTATGAGAATCTTACACAAAAAAATGTGCTTATTAATGCTTTTGTTAATGAGTTGTCCTTTAGGCATTTTTGCCCAGAACAAGACGCTTTCCGGTACGGTTCGCGATGCGATTGATGTGGTGATCGGAGCTTCTGTAACGGTGAAAGGTGACAAGTCCATTGGTACTATTACTGATATGGATGGTAATTTTAAACTCTCTGTACCGGCTTCGGCTAAAGAATTGGTAATTTCGTTTATTGGTTATGAAGACCAAACTGTTGTCATTGGCAGTAAAACTCATTTTGCAGTTACTCTCAAAGAATCCTCAGTAATGTTGGAGGAAGTCGTTGCTATTGGGTATGCGAAAGTAAAGCGTAAAGAATTGACAGGTTCTTCTGTTTCAGTGGGTAGTAAAGATTTGGCTATTGCTCCTGTGACTACTGCGGCACAAGCATTGGCGGGTAAAGCGGCTGGTGTGAATATCGTACAGCAGAGTGGTGCTCCGGGTGCTGATATTAATATTACGGTACGTGGTGGTACATCTATCACACAAGGAACAGAACCGCTTTATATTGTTGATGGTTTCCAAATGGAAAATGGTTTGCAGAATGTAGATATCAATGATATCGAAACTATTGATGTAATGAAGGATGCTTCTGCAACGGCCATTTATGGTGCTCGTGGTTCCAATGGTGTTATATTGATTACTACGAAATCCGGTAAGGCAGGTAAGACCGAAGTCTCTTATAATGGTTTTGTTAGTTTTGACCGTTTAGGAAAGAAGTTGGATTTAATGGGAGTTGAAGATTATGTAAAGTATCAATATGAATTCCAATTGCTTCGTGGCAATGAAGATAACTTCTCGAATATTTTTGGTGGAGATATTAATTCTGGTGATTTCTATACCGGTGCATACGGTCGTATTGCTAATGAGTATGGTAATCGTGCCGGCATTGATTGGCAGGATGAGGTGTTCGGTAATACGGGTATTACACAGAATCACAATGTGAATATCAGTGGTGGAAGTGAGAAGACTAAGTATATGTTGAGCTATAACTACACGGGTGAGGATGGTATAATGGATAAACATGGATATCAGAAGAACAGTATCCGTGCTAAGATTAATCATGAATTATGGAAAGGTGTGCGTTTTGATTTTTCTTCCAGCTTACAGATGACTAAAATTGATGGTGGAGGTTCATTGGGCGGTACATTGAAACAGACTATTTTACAACCGGTGACAGGTGGTGTGAAGTGGACCAATGAACAATTGTTAGGTTCTGATTTGGCTGACCTCTTTTCTGAAATGTATGGTGGGGATAATTATGATGCTAATAATCCAATCATCAATAATCAATCTATAACCAATGAGAAATATACTCGTATGGCAACAGTGAATGCCGGGTTGGAAATAGATATATTGAAAGATTTGACTTTCCGTACATCCGGAAGTTACATGTGGCAGCAAGTGCGTAAAGATTATTGGGATAATGGTAATACGAAGACAGCTTCGTCCAATCAAAGTCCTTATGGATATGGTTATCGCAATAACAGTGAAAAGTTTTCTTGGCAGATTACGAATACATTGAATTATGCATTTAATGTGAAAGAAGCCCATCGTTTTAATGTTCTGCTTGGTCAGGAAACCTGGTATCAAGAATCTATGAATCTGGATAATGAATACCGAAAATTCTCAGATGGCAACTTTGGCTTGAATGATGTCAGTATGGGTACTCCGCAGACATGGAAATCAGGGAAAAGTAGAGTTGGCCTTGTCTCTCTCTTTGGTCGTCTTTCCTACAATTATAGTGATCGTTATTTGTTTACGGGAACATTACGTGCCGACGGTTCTTCTAAGTTTGCCCGTGGCCAACAATGGGGCTACTTCCCTTCTGCTTCTGCAGCATGGCGAATTTCAGAAGAAGGTTTTATGAAGGATTTTGATTTCTTCCAGAACTTGAAATTGCGTGTAGGTTATGGTACTTCTGGTAATAATAACGTTGATAATAATATGTATGCTACAGATTATGGATCAGGTCATTATGGCTATAATGGTAGTGATTACATAACACTTGTGCCTGGTACAACACTTGGAAATCCGAAATTGAAGTGGGAAAAAACTACTACCACCAATGTCGGTTTGGATATATCAATTCTTAATAGCCGCGTTAATCTGTCAGTAGACTGGTATAACAATGAATCTTCCAATCTGTTAATTAAGAATCAAATACCTACTTCTACTGGCTATACCCATCAATTCCAGAACATTGGTTCTATCCGTAATCGTGGTGTAGAATTAGTTTTGAATACGACTAATATTCGTACAAAGGATTTCACTTGGACAATGGACTTCAATATTGCTTTCAACCGTTCAAAGGTATTGGATATTTATGGTGATGGTGAAACTGATAATTTCATAACAGAGTATGAATCTCGTATGGGTTTTAAAATTGAAAAAGGAAAACCGTTGGGACAATTCTTTGGTTTGATTTATGATGGTATCTATACGACAGATGATTTTACACAGAATGCTGATGGTGGCTATACGTTGAATGCAGGTGTTCCTTATTTGAAAGGTTCTAATCGTGAAAATGTAAAGCCGGGTGATGCTAAATATAGACCGACGGCTGGTGAGGTAGATGCAGATGGAAATCCGGTATGGGGTACTAATGACCGTACTGTGATAGGAAATGCAGCTCCTAATTTCACTGGAGGTTGGAACAATACCTTTACTTATAAAGGATTTGATTTGACTATTTTCATGAACTTCGTAGTAGGTAATGATGTGTTCAGCATGAGTACTCAGCGCTTTATTGGCCCGTATCTGGCTAATCAGAATACACTTGAAAAAATGAAGAACCGTTTCACTTTGATTGATCCTTCAACCGGTAAGGAAAGTACCGACTTGGCACGCCTGGCCGCATTGAATCCACACCAACATGATGGTAATGCTTTGTGGAATATTTCAGGGAATAACAAAACTGCCATTAGTGAACGCAGTAGCTATTACTTGGAAGATGGCTCTTATTTACGCTTGAATACGATCACTTTGGGATATACTTTACCAAAGAAATTAGTGCAACGCGCTAAAATCAGTAATGCCCGTGTGTATTGTACCTTGAATAACATTCATACTTTTACTGATTATACAGGGTATGACCCTGAAGTGTCTGCATCAAGCAGTGCTTTGACGCCAGGTATTGATAATTCTTCCTATCCGCGTTCCAAAAGTTGGGTAGTAGGTGTAAACTTAACATTCTAAATTAGACAATGAATATGAAAAAGATAATAAATGTTTTAGGTATATCCGCTGCTATGTTATTGGCCTTTACTTCTTGTGAAGACTGGCTGGATATGCCTTCCGAATCAAAAGCGGATAGTTCCACTGTTTTCGAAACAGTAGGAAGAGCAGAGATGGCTGTGATGGGTGGTTATTCATGGTTGCATACTCAAGAATTGGGATATCAATTATTGATGGGTACGGATGAGGCGGCTTCAACAGAGTCCAATTCCAAGTACAATGTGGCCAACTATGACTATACCAACACTTCCAGTATGTTGAGTTCTACTTATACTAATATGTATAAGGCTATTGAATATGCCAATGTGTGCGTCAAGAATCTTCCGGAAATGAGTGTCAGTGACAGTGAGAAGAAAAAAGTAGATGCACTGTTGGGTGAAGCTTTGGCAATAAGGGCTTATGCTTATTGGAATATTGTCCGTTATTATGGCGATGTACCTTACACGAATGTGCCGACAGCCGATTTGACTACATTTTCTTCTTCGCGCGTCAGTCGTGATATAATTTATGATAATTGTATTGACGATTTGCAGCGTGCCATAGAGTTGTTGCCTTGGAAAAGTGAAGGCATGGTTGCTACTCCCGAACGTTTTACTAAGAATTCGGCATATGGTATATTGGCTCGTGTTGCTCTTTATGCTGCCGGCTATTCCTTGCGTTGGGATTTGAATACAGTACCGTATACTCAGAGTTCTCTAAAGATTGCGCAACGTAGTGATGCTGCTCGCGTAAAGGAACTTTATCAGATAGCAGCGGATGCTTGTAAAGCGGTCATCACTAAGGGAGAGAATAAATTGCTGGAAGACTATGACCAGGTTTTCAGGGATTTGGGAAATCAGCAATATAATGCTGAGACTATGCTTGAGTATGGCTGGTACAGTACTAATGGACCGGATGTCCGCACCGGTTATACGAACGGTATACCCACGAGCGGTACGGATAATGAAGGTTTAGGTAAGGGTGGTAGCCAAATGATAGCTATGCCGACATTCTATTTTGAGTTTGAAGAAGACGACCAACGGCGTGATGTTTCGGTATGTAATTATGGACTTAGATTATCTACCGGTAACAACGCTTACCAGATGAATACTTTTGCCGGTATGGGTGTAGGTAAGTATCGCATTAACTGGAAAAAGGTCAGAGGCTCTTCTGACAGTAAACGAGATTTCAATTGGCCTATATTGCGTTACTCTGACATCTTGCTGATGTATGCCGAGGCTTTGAATGAACTGAATAATGGTGCCACTTCCGAAGCCAAGAAGGCTGTAGAAGATGTACGCTTGCGCGCGTTCAGGAATGATGCTGCCAAAGTGGGGACGATTCCTTCTGATTATGCCGAATTCAGGGATTATATTATACAGGAACGCAAACTGGAGTTATCCAATGAAGGGCTTCGCAAGAGTGACTTGGCCCGTTGGGGGATATTGGTCGATTATCTGACCACTGAAAAGGAAAAGCTGGTCCAACTGGCCAAGCGTGAAGGCAGATATGCTGATGTAGATGTATATCGTGCTTATAAGCTGGCTTCAACACCGTCTTTTGAAGATCCGACGATAGCGTTGCCTTACATTTCGATGACTGAACAGGACTTGGTGGATATGGGGCTTTCCGAAAATGAATTGACCACTATGCATATATTAAACTCAGGCTCTAAAGGCGCCTTGAAGGTCAACTTCTTTGAAGCGGATGGAAAGGTTTATTTTAAGAAAGAAGATGTGCCGGCTGATGCAAAGAAGGTGGAAGAAGTGGAGTATACGATTCTGAACATGTTCAGTATCAATTCGATTAAGCAGAAGGGAAATCTCTGTGTGGAAGAAGTTGAGGGGATTTCTGCTAATAATGCATGGATTACGGGGAAGACCGGTGTCTTTTATGGTATGAAAAAGAATATGGTGGAAATACTGCCTTTCAATACAACGAGTATCATTGATGTGAACCCGGGGCTTGCCGGACAGCAGCATCCGTGTTATTGATATAATGATTTTAAAGTAGGAAAAGGCGGGACTTCTGAAAGAAGATTCCGTCTTTTTCTTCAATAGCACGCACATCTTTGTTAAATGACAATCTACGTTTCAGAATACAAAATCAAAACGGTAAAATAGTGTAATCATGAAGAATACTTTTCTTATCACTTACCTGCTTTTTGCAGTTACCTGTATGCAAGCGCAACAAATAGCTTTTCCCGGAGCTGAGGGATATGGCAAATGGACTGTTGGCGGACGTGGTGGCCGTGTACTTACCGTGACTAATCTGAATGACAGTGGTGAAGGCAGTTTCCGCGATGCGGTGGAGCAAACCGGTGCTCGTATCGTGGTCTTTGCCGTGGATGGAACCATTGAGTTAAAGTCTCCGCTTCGTATAAATAATGATAGTATTACTATCGCAGGACAATCTGCACCGGGTGACGGTATTTGTCTGAAGGATTATCCGTTAGTGGTGAATGCCAGCAATGTTATCGTGCGTTATATCCGTGTACGTGTGGGTGATCGATACCGTTTGGACAGTGACGGTGTGGGTGGTGGACGTTACGGACAGAAGAATGTGATCCTCGACCATCTCTCTGTTAGTTGGAGCATTGATGAGTGTCTCTCTATCTATAAAACCGAGAACCTTACCGTACAATGGTGCTTGGTCGCCCATAGTCTGAACACTTCGGTTCATACCAAGGGGAATCATGGCTTTGGAGGTATTTGGGGAGGATATAAGGCTACTTTCCATCACAATCTGCTGGCAAATCATGCAAGTCGCAATCCTCGTTTCTCTTCGGTTGATGGTACGAAATGGGTGGATTACCGTAATAATGTGGTGTATAACTGGGGATTCAAGACCGCTTATGGAGGTGGGCATCATGCTGAGATTAATATGGTGAATAACTATTATAAACCGGGACCGGCTTCACAACATCACCGTTTGCTTGATGTTGCAGAGGATGGGACAGGGCGTTATTATGTGGCAGGTAACGTGATGGCAGGTGATGATGCTGTGACACGTGATAACCATAGTGCCATAACAGATTGTGCCGGAAAATGTTATATCCCCGGCAGGAAGAGTGCCGGACCGGATTCCGGAATTTCTCCCGAAGCTATTCCGACTTCCGGTGAGGAATGTGCATCCTGTTTGGTCGGCTCTCCCTTTCCGAGTGAACCGATTCATGAAGATGCACCTGTTGTTGCTTATCAGCGGATTTTGGAATCCGTGGGATGTAGTTTCTCGCAGGATAGCTATGATCGTGAGGTCTTACGTCAAGTAAGAGAGGGAATTGGCACATTCGGTACAAACGGTATTATCAACTCACAGGAAGATGTAGGCGGTTGGCCTGTATTAAAAGCAGGGAAAGCATTGAAAGACACTGATGGAGACGGCATGCCTGATGACTGGGAAAGTAAGCACGGCTTAAATCCGAAAAGTGCTTCGGATGCATCCGCTTATACATTGAATGGGAACTATACTAATATTGAAGTTTATCTGAATAGTTTGTGCCGGTAATATCTGTTTTTGTTTACTGTAGAGTTTGCATTCAATAGCAAGCCTTTTAATGACTTATTGTTTAATTATTAATCAAAAAAATCACTATGAAGATTTACTTTATCCGGATTGTCCTGGTTCTGTTGATGACCTGTTTGAGTACAAATATTCAAAGTAAGGGAATACCGGATTTTTTTTGGATGAAACAGGTTGGTGCTGTATCTTATCCTGCACAACAAACTGTATATAATGTTACGGATTATGGTGCTAAAGGTGATGCTATATGTATGAATACCAAGGCTATTCAGAAAGCAATTGATGAAGCTGAACAAGCCGGAGGTGGAATGGTCGTATTTTCTCCTGGTATTTATCTTACTGGTTCCTTGTTTGTGGGTAATAATGTAAATCTTCATATTTCCAAGGGAGTCACTTTGGTGGGTTCTCAAGATATAGTTGATTATAAGAAGATTGATACCCGTATAGCAGGTATAGAGATGGAGTGGCCTTCTGCACTGATAAATATCATTGGTAAGAAAAATGCTGCTATTTCCGGTGATGGAGTAATCAATGGACGTGGTAAGATTTTCTGGGATAAATATTGGAATATGCGTAAAGATTACGAGATGAAAGGTCTGCGTTGGATTGTGGATTATGATTGCGAACGGCCTAGGGGAATTCTTATCGCTGAGAGTGAGAATGTGACAGTACGTGATATTGTGCTATATCAGCCTGGTTTTTGGAGCTTACATGTTTTGTATAGTAAACATATTACTATTGATGGTATTATAATCAGCAATAATATTGAGGGGCATGGGCCGAGTACGGATGGCATTGATATTGATTCGTCAGAATACGTTTTGGTCCAGAATTCTAATATAAATTGCAATGATGACAACTTTTGTCTGAAGGCCGGACGCGATAATGACGGGCTTCGGGTGAATCGTCCTTGTCAATATGTGGTAATTCGTGATTGTATAGCGGGTTCGGGAGGAGGAATGTTTACTTGTGGTAGTGAGACTTCGGGAGGAATTCGCAATATTGTGGCATACAGGATGAAAGGTATAGGTACAAAATGTGGGTTGCGTTTTAAGAGTACTTGTCAACGTGGTGGAGTGATTGAAAATATTTATTTGTATGATATCGAAATGGTAGAGGTTGCACGACCAATTGTTGTAGATTTGAATTGGAATCCTGCATATAGCACATCTAAACTTCCGGAAGGATATGATATAAAGAAACTTCCAGCGCATTGGCTCAAAATGTTAGAACCTGTGAGCTTAGCACAAGGTACTCCTGCGTTTCGGAATATATCTCTTGATAAGGTAACTGCTTCTAATGCGCAATCTTGTATAAATGTAGTTGGAATTGCTGATAGCAGAATTGAAAATTTCGTGTTTCACAGCGTCTGCCTTAAAGGTGACAAGGCTGGGAAAATAGTTTGGGCTAAGGACTGGCGTTTGAATGATGTTCGTATTGAAGCAAGTAATGATTTGATTTTGGAGTGCAATGAGAATGTGGTTATTCCATAATTGTATGTTGCTCATTGTGATTGTATGATAAATGGACTTTTAAATAATATTATAGTATGGTCAAGAAGAATTTTTTAGGAGGATTTTGTGCTGTAGGTATGTTAGTACTTTCTCAAATAGTTGTAAGGGGGCAGCAGGTAACCTCGCCGAATACTGAAAAACTAATATCATTTTTATACTAGCCGACGATATGGGGTATTGCGATTTGGCTTGTTATGGAAACAAGTATATTGAAACTCCTAATATAGATAAATTGGCGGCTACGGGCACCTCTTTTACTCAGTGTTATGCCGGTTCGGGAATAAGTTCTCCTTCCCGTTGTGCATTAATGACTGGAAGGAATACTGGAAATACCACTATTCGTGATAACTTTTGCACTGCGGGGGGAATTGAGGGATTGAAAGGTACGAAAACTATACGGAGAATGCATTTGCTACCAAATGATACGACTATTGCTACTGTGTTGAGTAGTGCAGGTTATAGGACATGTTTGGTAAATAAATGGCATTTGGATGGTTTTAATCCTGAAGCAACTCCTTTAAATCGAGGATTTGATGAGTTTTATGGTTGGCTTATTAGTACTACATACTCCAACGATCCATATTATTACCCTTATTGGCGTTTTAATAATGAGAAACTGGAAAATGTGAAGGCGGTAAATCGAGTAGCAGAAGTGCAGTTATATCCAATGGATTTTAAAATTATAACGAAAAGTGAGAGTGTTGATGCAGACAACCAAAAATTGCGCATAATGGCCTACGATAGCCTTGAAGATGATGGCCCATTTGCTGACGGGCAAATTCATCTGACGAAAGGAAAATATCCTCGCAAAGAAGGTGAAATAGTAGTAAATCAGTTTCTTGCAGAAGTAAATCAATGGGAAATAGGGGAAACTGTTTGTTTCAAATCTCATTCAGGTGAACAATCACAGGCAAGCATATCAGGAATCTATATTTCGGGTATAGAAGAAAAGCAAGGGAAGGAACCATTAGCAGTAAACAGAATTGAAAATACAATTTATGGAAAACCCGAGTTCGTATGTCATTTACAAGAAACGTGCGGATATGAAAACTTAATCGTATATGTAGATAATCCAGAGCAGTTGAGCAGAACACAGCTAGAAGTAACACGCATTTTGAAAAACTATAGAGTGATGAAAGCAGATAACCTGTTTCAGAAAATGGAAATTCCGCTCTTACAAGTTGTTAGGGTTGTAAAAATGATGTTGGGATTATCGGTTGTATCGTCTGTACTTGTAATAACATTGCTTTTGTCTATGTGGATGAGAGCCAGAAAGAAAGAAATAGCAATTTATGTGAGTCTTGGAAAAACAAAAGTAGATTTGTTTATGCAGATTATTTTGGAATGCTTTTCAGTATTTGGATTTTCTACAATAATAGCTCTTTATACTGGAGATAAGATGCTGAT
>ERZ833963.2027-NODE-2027-length-21091-cov-6.306475_pt1 | contig 21091 bp, 15 predicted proteins | sample MGYA00519693_ERZ833963 | MGnify/ENA primary metagenome ERZ833963 (study PRJEB31850, sample SAMEA3708748) | human gut metagenome | biome: human gut; feature: human-associated habitat; material: faeces | place: China | collected 2014 ... | reverse complement strand
CCACCTCCGCTTACTTCATCGGCATGGCCGCCATCATCATCTCCGGCATCATGCTCAAGAAGACCAAGATGTTCTCCGGCGATCCGGCTCCGTTTGTCATGGAGCTGCCGGCCTACCACTGGCCGACGCTCGGCAACGTCCTGCGCTCCATGTGGGAGCGCGGCTGGTCCTTCATCAAGAAGGCCGGCACGATTATCCTGCTGTCCACGATCCTCGTCTGGTTCACCACCTACTTCGGCACGGTCGACGGCACGTTCCGCATGCTGTCCGAGGATGAGATCGACTACTCCATCCTTGCTGCCATCGGCGGCGTGCTCGCCTGGATCTTCAAGCCCCTCGGCTGGGGCAACTGGCAGGCGGCGGTCGCCTCCATCACCGGCCTTGTCGCCAAGGAGAACATTGTCGGCACGCTCGGCATTCTCTACGGCGGCGGCGACGGCAGCGTGTACCAGAACATCGCGGCTGCCTTCAACGGCATCAGCGGTTACAGCTTCCTCGTGTTCAACCTTCTGTGCGCTCCGTGCTTTGCGGCCATCGGCGCCATCAAGCGCGAGATGAACAGCCAGAAGTGGACGTGGTTCGCCATCGGCTATCAGTGCGGCTTTGCCTATCTGGTCGCTCTGATGGTCTACCAGTTCGGCTGCGCCTTCACCGGCAGCCTGAACATCATCGGCCTCATCTGCGCGGTTCTGGCGCTGGCCGGCATCATCTACATGCTGGTGCGTCCGTACAAGGAGGCCACCACACTCAAGGCCTGAGCCTTGCTGAATTTCGCAAACGCAAAGGAGTGAATACCTATGCTGCACTGGATCGGTGCAAACCTCTCTACGATTTTGATTTCGATCTTTCTCATTGCCATTGTCATCCTAATTTCCCTTTCCCTGATCCGCCAGAAGCGGCAAGGGCGCTCCTCCTGCGGCGGCAGCTGTGCCCATTGCGGCGCACAGTGCCATAGCTGCCACCCCAAAAGGCAGTGACACCCCCACATGGACAGACAGAGACTCCTACTCTGTCTGTCCTTTTTTGTCTGTCCTTTTTTCAGAATCCTCGCAGTCTTTCGCCGCCGGCAGGCAGACCCTTAACAATATCTTCAGGCGTTTCTTCACAGATTCGTCACTCTTTTTGCGGGAACTTCTTTACAATGGAGGCGTCTATCCTGTCAGGGACTGCGGCGCAAGGCCGCAGGGAAAGGAGACCTACCGCCATGAAAATTCTCAAACGGGTCCTGCCCATCGTGCTTGCCGTGTGTCTGCTGGCAAGTCTCGGCGCGGTGTCGGCCATCGACGCCGGCGAGACGCGCACCGTTATCGGCGCCGACCTCACGGACGACCAGATTAAGACCGTCTACAAGACCTTCGGCATCGAGCGCGGCAGCGTCAAGGAGCTGACCGTCACGAATCAGGACGAGCGGCAATACCTCAGCGGTGTCATCAGCGACGCGCAGATCGGCACGAAGGCCATCTCCTGCATCTCCATCGAGGTGCTCGCCGCCGGAAAAGGCATGACCGTCAACACGTCGCACATTACCTACTGCACGAGCCAGATGTACATCAGCGCGCTGGCGACTGCCGGCATCATGGACGCGAAGATCAGCGTGGCCGCGCCGTTCGACGTCTCGGGCACTGCGGCGCTGACCGGCATCTACAAGGCGTATGAGGACATTACGGGCACGAAGCTCGACGAGACTGCCAAGGCCGTCTCCTCGCAGGAGCTGGCGACGACGGCGGAGCTCGCGCAGGCCATCGGCGACTATGACTCGGTCGAGATCGTCAACGAGCTCAAGCTCATCCTCAACGAGACCAAGGACATGACCGACGCCGAACTGCGCGCCAAGATCAAAGAGATCGCCGCCGAGTACAACGTCACGCTCACGGACGACCAGATGACCCAGCTCGTGAACCTCTGCCGCTCGCTCGAAAAGCTCGACACGAACGCCCTGCTCTCGAAGGTGCAGGCCGTGCAGGACACGCTCAAGCAGCTCGCCGGCGCCAAGGAGAAGGTCGCCGCCTTCACCGGCAAGGTCAAGGACGTGATCACCGCTATCGGTGATTTCTTCGACCGCGTCATCGCGTTCTTCCGCAAGTAAATCCGGATATAATATAGGAATCCCGCCCGCAGGCAGCGCCTGCGGGCGGGCTTTCGCGTTCATTTTTCCAGCGCGGCGAGCTTCTCGCGGCGGATGCGGTCGGCGTCCCGGCGGACAAAGTACGCGGGGATGAGGATGAACACCGCGCTCACGGCCGCGGCCAGAAACAGCTCATACGGGTAGAGGTAGCTGCCGGCGTAGCTCGGGTATTTGGCGAGGATGGCCGCCGTCGGCTCGAGCGCGATGGCCCGGATGATGAGCGGGTCGATGATGCTCGCAAGTACCATGGGCAGCATGATGTAGATGACCATCTTCACACTCTGTGACGCGCCGGCGCGTCCGGCGGGCGTGTAGTCGCGCGACGAGGCGGTGAACAGGCCCGCCATGGCGAGGTTTCCGGCCATGATGCACGTGCCGCCGACGCACAGCAGCGGCATGGCGTGGCCGAGGAATTTGATGCTGTAGGCGATCAACCCGCCGAGCACCTGCATGGCGGCCACGGGGTAATAGAATTTCTCCTTGCCGAAGCGGTCCATGGCCTTGCCCGCGAGCACGGACAGCACTGCCGAGGCGAGCACAACGATGCCGATGGGCAGGATGTAGTTGTCGATGCCGAGCGTGACCTCGACGAGTGAGATCATGTACGGCTGCCACAGCTGCATGGCAAGGCCCGAGAACATCATGCCGAGAAAGCAGACGTAGATCATCTTGTTGGCGCGGATGTTCGCCGGGCGGAAGGCGTAGAGCACGTCGCGCAGGTACGTGTCGCCCTGCACGGGGCGCAGGGCGGGGCTGTCGCGGAAGATGCACAGGCCGAGCACACCGGCCGCACTCGTCAGGCCGCCGAGCATGAGGAAGAAGCCCGTCCAGTTGCCGTGCACGGTCATGCCGTCAAAGCCCGCGAAGATGACGATGAGCGCGACGATGGGCAGGATTCTCAGCACGATGTCCACGACGCCGCGGTTCGTGACGTCGGTCACGTCCGTGACCCAGGCGGAAAAGGCCGAGTCGTTGGCCGTGCTGCCGATGGCGGACATGACGCAGTCCATGACGACGAAGAGCGTCACCGCGAGGCCGACGTCGCCGCCGACCTGCCCGTTGCCGAAGAGCGCGAACGCCGCCGTTGTAATGCCCCAGAGGATGTAGCCCCAGCAGACGAAGGCGCGGCGCTTGCCCACGCGGTCCGACCACGCGGCGCTGAAGATCGTCGCGAGCGCGGCAGCGATGGCGCTGGCGGCGACGGTCGCGGACGTGGCCCAGCCGGCAGCCGTGATATTTTTCTGAATGTAGGTGGAAAAGTAGACGTTCTCGACCATCCAGGCGATCTGCCCGATGAAGCCGAACACCAGCAGACTCGTCCAGACGCGCGCGCCGAGCGGCGTCGCCTTTTTGACGACCAGAGTATCTTTCATAGCGTGCCTCCCTCTGTCCGGTGCGGACATAAAAAGGATATCATGCGCGCCGGAAAACGGCAACCCGTTTCCGGTGCTGCGGCGGCTGTGCGGGGCAGAAAAAATTTTTTCAAAAATTTTTTCTTTCTTTGCATTAAAAACGAAAGCTGGCGCATTATTACGGCAGAACGGAAACAAATTAGATTTTCGTCAGACAGAGCACGCTTTCCTCTTAAGGTTGTTTACCGGTTATTTACAACTTTACCCCACACACACAAACTTTTGCTTGCTCTGCGGCGCCTGCGCGACACACACGCGTGGGCGCATTCTTTTTTAAATGCCGCGTTCCGGTCTGCGCTTTTCCGAGCAGACTGCGCTCCCGGAGAAAAGTGCTCTGCGCTCGCCCGGCCGCGCGCCGGGGCGGGGGAAACCGGCCGCGTGCGCAGCGGCACAAACTGCCCCAAGACGCGAAAAAGGCTCGCCCAATCGGGCGAGCCTTGTTCGGTGCAATGATTGCAATTCACACAGCGCGGGTGACCTTGCCGCTGCGGAGGCAGCGGGTGCATGCGTAGACGTGCTGGGGTTTGCCGTCCACGATGGCCTTGACGCGCTTCACATTGGGTTTCCAAGTGCGGTTGGAACGGCGGTGAGAGTGGCTCACCTGAATGCCGAAGCTCACGCCCTTGTCGCAAAACTGACATTTTGCCATTGGTTGAAGCACCTCCTTCTCTAATATCTGCGAGAACAGCTTTCTCATAATAGCAGAAACGATGGCCGATTGCAAGATGATTTTCACATTTTCTGCGCATTTTCTGCTGTGCGGCCGGAAAAAATCCCAGCCGCGGCGCAAAAGCCGTTGCCAAATGCCGCTGTGTTCGCTACAATAGAATGCGGGGGAGCAGACGCTCCGCCCATAGGATCACAGCTTCCCGCCGCCGTGCGCGGCGTTGTCAGAAAGGAGATGCGCACCATGGGCGCACCGCGTTATACCGTACCGCTGCAAAAGATCGTCACCGAGCAGGGACTGACCGTCCTGCACACCGCCGCCGATTACGCCACGCGCGCGATCAGCACGGCCGACGTCAACCGGCCGGGGCTGCAGCTTGCCGGCTTCTATAACTATTTTGATCCCGAGCGCCTGCAGATCATCGGCCGCGTCGAGAGCACGTTTCTCGAGACGCTCACACCTGCACAGCGGCGCGAGCGCTTTGAGACGTTCATGCGCTACAACATCATCGGCCTTGTCATCTGCCACGGCATGGACCCGTTTCCGGAGTGCCTGGAGATGGCGGAAAAGTATGACCGCAACCTCTTTCTCGTGCGCAAGGACACCTCGGAGTTCATGGCCGACCTCATCGCCTCGCTCTCGAGCTATCTCGCCCCGCGTCTGACGCAGCACGGCGTGCTCGTCGAGGTGTTCGGCGAGGGCGTGCTCATCACGGGTGACAGCGGCGTCGGCAAGAGTGAGACAGCGCTCGAGCTCATCAAGCGCGGTCACCGGCTCGTCGCGGACGATGCCGTGGAGATCAAGCGCATCAACCGCACAACGCTCATGGGTTCTGCACCTGAGATGATCCGCTATTATATGGAGCTGCGCGGCATCGGCGTGATCGACGCGCGGCAGATCTACGGCGTCGGTGCGGTCAAGCCCGAGTCGCGTGTGGATCTTGTCGTGCAGCTCGAGCCGTGGGAGGACGGCAGGGCCTATGACCGCTTGGGACTGACGACGGAGTATTGCGAGATCCTCAACGTGCGCGTGCCGTGCGTGACGATCCCGGTCGGCCCGGGACGCAACCTCGCCGTGATCCTCGAGCTTGCCGCGATGAACAACCGCCAGAAGGGCATGGGCTATAACGCCGCGCAGAAGCTCGCTGCCGAGCACGACCGCGGCATTGACCTCGGCATCGGATTTTGACCCGGAAAGGACAGAACGAACACTATGGCAAATTTGGATCTCATCGTCCGGGCGCTGCGCGCGCAGTGTCCGGGACTGGAGATATTGGAACACGAACCGATGCGCGCGCACTGCTCGTTTCGCATCGGCGGACCGGCGCGCGCGCTCGTGCGCCCCGCGTCTGCGGAGGAGACGGCGGCCGTGTGCCGCATCGTGCGCGAGGGCGGCGCGCAGCCGCTCATCATCGGCAACGGCACGAACCTGCTCATCACCGACGGCGCGCTCGAGCGCATCGTCGTGCAGATGGGCGACAACATGGCTGCCGTCACGCAGCCGGATGCAACGCATCTGAGCGCGGGCGCGGGCATCCCGCTCGCGCGGCTGGCGCAGGCGGCACTCGGCTGCGGTCTTGCGGGGCTGGAGTTTGCGCACGGCATCCCCGGGTCGCTGGGCGGCGCGGTGTCGATGAACGCCGGCGCCTACGGCGGCGAGATGAAGGATGTCGTCGTCTCGACGCGCTACCTCGACGGGGAGCTGCGCCTGTGTGAAGCGCACGGCAGCGCGCATGACTTCGGCTACCGCCACAGCGCATTTTCCGACACGGACTGCGTCCTGCTCGGCAGCACGCTCGCGCTCACGCCGGGCGACCCGGCGGACATTCAGGCGCGTATGCGCGACCTGAGCGAGCGCCGCCGCAGCAGACAGCCGCTCGACCTGCCGAGCGCCGGCAGCACGTTCAAGCGACCGGTGGGGGGCTATGCCGCCGCACTCATCGATCAGGCCGGGCTCAAGGGCTACACGGTCGGCGGCGCGCAGGTGAGCGAAAAGCACGCGGGCTTTGTCGTCAACCGCGGCGGCGCCACGTTTGACGATGTGCTGCGGCTTATGGACGATGTCCGCAGCGCGGTGCTGCGCACGTCCGGCGTGGAGCTCGAGCCGGAAGTGAAGATCATCCGGGGGTGACGAGGATGCAATTTCTGATCGTATCGGGGCTGTCCGGCGGCGGCAAGAGCCGCGCGGCCGACGTGCTGGAGGATCTGGATTTTTACTGCGTGGACAATATGCCCACGGCACTGCTGACGAAGTTTGCCGAGCTCTGCCTCGCCACGCGCGGCCGGTATGAAAAGGTCGCGCTCGTGACGGATATCCGCAGTCAGGAGAGCTTCACCGAGCTCTTTGACGCGCTCGACGAGCTGGCAAACATGGGTGTGGATTACCGCATTCTGTTCGTCGAGGCGTCGGAGAGCGCCATCGTGCGCCGCTATAAGGAGTCGCGCCGCCCGCACCCGCTGCAGGCGGAGAGCCGCTGCTCTCTGCCGGAGGCCGTGCGCCGCGAGAGCGAGCTGCTCGCCCCCGTGCGCGAGCGCGCAGACTTCGTCATCAACACCACGGGACTCACGCTCTCGATGCTGCAAAAGCGCATCTGCGAGATCTTTGTCGACGGCGGCACGCGGCGCGATATCCTCATCAACGTCGTGGCCTTCGGCTTCAAGTACGGCATCCCGATCGACGCCGATCTGGTGTTTGACGTGCGCTTTCTGCCGAACCCGTATTATGTGGAAAAGCTCCGGCCGCTCAGCGGCATGGACGACGAGGTGCGGGAATATGTCCTGCGCAGCGACGTGGCGCAGCGTTTTCTCGAAAAGCTCACCGGCATGATCGATTTTCTCCTGCCGCAGTACGCTGCCGAGGGGCGCTATGCGCTCACGATCGGCATCGGCTGCACCGGCGGCCAGCACCGCAGCGTGGCCGTGGCCAAGGCGCTGACGGATTATCTCGCCGCGCGCGACGCGAACGTCCGTCTGCGCAACCGGGACTTCCCGAGAACCTGAGCGGAGGCGCACCATGTCCTTTGCAAATGAAGTGAAAAACGAGCTGTGCCGCGTGCCGCTCAGCCACCATTGCTGCGCCGTGGCCGAGGCCTACGGTGTGCTGCTGTACTGCCACACGTTCACGACGCGGGAGATCCGCATCGTGACGGCGTGCGACGCCTTTGCCGAGCGGCTGCCGAAGCTGTTCCGGCGCGCATTCGGCGCGCACTTTGTGCTCCCGGTCACGGAAAAGGCCGGCGGCCGCCATGTGCTGACCATCACCGACCGCGCCGCCATCGAGACGGTGTTCGCCGCCTTCGGCGCGGATCTGTCGCGCACGGTCGCGCACCACATCAACCTCGGCGTGCTGGAGAGCGACTGCTGCAAGGCGTCGTTCCTGCGGGGCGCATTTCTCGCCGGCGGCAGCGTCACAGACCCGAGCAAGAACTACCACCTTGAGCTCATCACGGCGCACGCGAGCGTCAGCCGCGAGGCGGCCGCCCTGCTCACGGAGCTGGGCTTTGCCGCGCGCAGCATCGACCGCGGCGCCAACACCGTGCTCTATTTTAAAAAGTCCGAGGCCATCGAGGACTTTCTGACCAAGATCGGTGCGCCCTGCGCCGCCATGGACATCATGTCCGCCAAGGTGGAGAAGTCCATGAACAACTCCATCAACCGCAAGGTCAACTGCGACACCGCCAACGCCGACAAGGTCGTCGCCGCGGCGCAGGAGCAGATCGATGCCATCCGCCGCATCGAGCGCGATTACGGGCTCGACGTGCTGCCGGAAAAGCTGCAGAGCGCGGCGCTGCTGCGCATTGCCAATCCCGAGGCCAGCCTTGCCGACCTCGCCATGCTCTCGTATCCGCCGGTGACGAAGAGCTGCCTGAACTACCGGCTGAAAAAACTCATGGAATTTCACATGGACGACTGAAAGGAACGCACGATGGGGTTTGCACATCTGCACGTACATAGTGAATACAGCCTGCTCGACGGCGCCTGCCGCATCGGGCCGCTCGTCGAGCGCGCCAAAGAGCTGGGCCAGACCGCGCTGGCGATCACCGACCACGGTGTCATGTACGGCGCGGTCGCTTTTTACAAGGCGGCCGTGGCCGCCGGCATCCGGCCGATCATCGGCTGCGAGGTCTATGTCGCCCCGCGCGGCATGACCGACCGCGTCCACGGTGTGGACGATGCGTATACGCACCTCGTGCTGCTCTGCCGCGACGAGACGGGCTACCACAATCTGTGCTATCTTGTGTCGGCGGCGTTCGAGCGCGGGTTTTACGGCAAGCCGCGCATCGACTGGCCGCTGCTGCGTGAACACGCCGAGGGGCTCATCTGTCTGAGCGGCTGCGTCGCGGGTGACATTCCGCGCGCGATCCTGCGCGGCGATTATGAGGCTGCCAAGGCGCGCGCCGTGGAGCTGCAGGCGCTGTTCGGCGAGGGAAACTTCTACCTTGAGCTGCAAAACCACCGCATGACCGACGAGGCGCGCGTGCGCGCGGCGCTGCTGCGCATCCACCGGGAGACGGGCATCCCGCTTGCGGCGACGAACGACGTGCACTATATCAAAAAGCAGGATGCCTACGATCAGGACGTGCTGCTGTGCATCCAGACCGGGCAGACGCTCGACAGCCCCGAGCGGCTGCGCTTCCCGAATGACGAGTTCTACCTCAAGAGCGAGGCGGAGATGCGCGCGCTCTTTGACGAATATCCGGACGCTGTGGAAAACACGCAGCGCATCGCGGACCGCTGCCGGTTCGATTTCACCTTCGGGCACTATCACCTGCCGCGTTTCCTGCTCCCGGAGGGGGAGACGGATGCCGACACCTATCTCACGAAGCTGTGCGAGCGCGGCTTTACCCGCCGCTACGGCGACCGGCCGGAGGTGCACAGGCGCATGGAGTACGAGCTCGATATGATCCGGCGCATGGGCTTTGTGGACTATTTTCTCATCGTCAGCGATTTCATCGGCTACGCCAAGCGCCAGCGCATCCCCGTCGGTCCCGGGCGCGGCAGCGCGGCCGGGAGCGTCGTGTCCTACTGCCTCGGCATCACGGACGTCGACCCCGTGCAGTATAACCTCTACTTCGAGCGCTTTCTCAACCCCGAGCGCGTGAGTATGCCGGATATCGACGTGGACTTCTGCGTGCAGCGGCGCGGGGAAGTGATCGACTACGTCATCCGCAAATACGGCGCCGACCACGTGGCGCAGATCGTCACCTTCGGCACGATGGCGGCGCGCGCCGCCGTGCGCGATGTCGGCAGGGTCATGAACCTGACCTATGCCGAGACCGACGCCGTGGCCAAGGCCATCCCCGGCGGCATCAACACCACGCTCGACGAGGCGCTGCAGCAGTCGAAGCCTCTGCGCGCAATGTATGACGGCGACGAGCGGCTGCACCGGCTCATCGACACCGCCCGCGCCATCGAGGGTATGCCGCGCCACGCGTCGACGCACGCGGCGGGCGTGGTCATCACCGAGCAGCCGGTGTACGCCTATGTGCCGCTGGCAAGCAATGACGGCGCGCTCGTGTGCCAGTATCAGATGACGACGCTCGAGGAGCTCGGTCTGCTGAAGATGGACTTTCTCGGTCTGCGCAACCTCACCGTGCTCGAGGACGCGGCGCGCCGCGTGCGCCGCCGCGTGCCGGATTTTCAGGTCGAGCGCATCCCGCTCGACGATAAGAAGACATTTGATATGCTCGCCGCCGGGCGCACTGTCGGCGTGTTTCAGCTCGAGAGCGCGGGCATTACCTCCGTGTGCATGGGCCTGCGCCCGCGCAGCATCGAGGACATCACCGCCGTCATCGCGCTCTACCGCCCCGGCCCGATGGAGAGCATCCCGCGCTTTCTCGCCTGCTCGGCGCATCCGGAGCGCATCACCTATCAGCACCCCCTGCTCGAGCCGATCCTCGCCGTGACCTACGGCTGCATCGTCTATCAGGAGCAGGTCATCGAGATCTTCCGGCAGCTGGCCGGGTTCTCGCTCGGTCAGGCGGATATGATCCGCCGCGCCATGTCGAAGAAAAAAGAGGCCGTCATCACGGCCGAGCGCGCTGCCTTCGTGCACGGCGACCCGGCGCGGAGCATTCCCGGCGCGGTGGCCAGGGGCGTTCCCGAGCAGACCGCCAACGTGATCTATGACGAGATCCTCGCCTTTGCGAGCTATGCCTTCAACAAGGCGCACGCGGTGTCCTATGCCATCGTGTCCTACCGCACGGCGTATATGAAGCGCAACTACCCGCATGAATACATGGCGGCGCTGCTGACCTCCGTGCTCGACAACACGCCGAAGGTCACGGAGTACATCGCCGAGTGCCGCGAGCTGGGCATCCGCCTGCTGCCGCCGGACATCAACGCATCCGACGCCGACTTCACCGTGGAAAACGGCGACCTGCGCTTTGGTCTCGTGGCCATCAAGGGCGTGGGGCGCGGGCTCATTCAGGCGCTCATGCGTGAGCGGGAGATCGGCGGACCGTTCACGGCATTTGACGAATTCTGCCGCCGCATGAACGGGCACGATCTCAACCGCCGCGCCGCCGAAAGCCTCATCCGCGCCGGCTGCTTTGACCGCATGGGCTATAAGCGCAAGGCGCTCATGCAGTCGGTCGACCGCGTGCTGGGCGGCGCCGCGAGCGAGAGCCGCATGAACCTCACCGGTCAGATGAACCTCTTCAGCACGCCGGATGACGGGGGAGAGCCCGCCGACACGACACAGCTCGTGCTGCCGGACGTGGAGGAGTTCACCCGCGCCGAGCTCATGGCCATGGAGCGCGAGACCACCGGTCTCTATCTCACCGGCCACCCGATGGATGCGTACCGCTCCCTTGCGCAGCAGGCGAAGGCCGCGCCCATGGGCGACATTCTGGCGAGCTTTCACGCGCCGGATGCCGCCCCGCACCGCTACCGTGACGGGCAGCGTGTGGTCATCGCCGGCATCTGTACCGCCAGCCGCGAGCGCGCCACGCGCAAGAATACGCGCATGGCCTACCTCCAGCTCGAGGACGACAGCGGCAGCATGGAGGTCATCGTCTTTTCGCCCGCGCTTGATGCCTGCCGCGACCTGCTCGCGCAGGAGACGCCCGCGCTGTTCGTTTCGGGGCGCATCTCGACGCGCGACGAATCCGACCCTCAGCTCGTGGCGGATCAGGTCCTGCCGCTCAGCGAGCAGGGACTTGAGACACTGCGCACGCCGCCGCGCCGCGACCCGCCGCCCCGGCCCGAGGCACCGCTGCGGCACCGGCTCTGGGTGCGGCTGCCGGATAAGGAGCACCCGGCCGTCAGGCGCATCGAGCTGATCCTGCAAATGTTCCCCGGCGACGAGCAGCTCGTGCTCGTCTTTGAGGACACAGGCCGTCGCGCCGCTGCGCGCTGCTGCGTGCATCCTGCGCTCGTCGAGGAGCTGCGATCCCTCGCGGGGCAGGGAAACGTCGCCGTCACGGAGGAGAAAACGCGTTGACGCGGCGGGCATTATATGGTATACTAATCGCTAATTTATTTCCCGCCCCCGGATAGGCACCGGGCGGGGAGACAACTCAGGAGTGTGATGATCCGCAATGGACGCTGGCCCTAAGCAGGATTTATGGAATCTTTTGCCTGTTATCATCGTGCTGCTCCTTGGTGCGGCCTATTTCGCCATCATGGAGACAGCCTTTTCATCCGCGAGCCGCATCCGGCTCAAAGCCGCCGCTGACCACGGCAACCGCCGCGCCGGTCAGGCGCTGTATGTGCTCGATCACTTCGATCAGGCGATCACGACGCTGCTGATCGGCACGAACATCCTGCACCTGACGATCGCGACGATCGTGACCGTGGCCGTGCAGCGGGTGTGGGGCATGTGGGCGGTCACCGCCGCGACGCTGGTCACGACCGTGGTCGTGTTCTTCGCCGGGGAGATGCTGCCGAAAAGCATCGCCAAGAAATACGCAGAGCGTCTGGCCATGGCCACGGCGCGTTCGCTGCGGTTTTTCATGGTGCTCTTTCATCCCCTGTCCGTGATGCTCACCGCCATCGGCAACGCTGCCGCCCGCTGCATCCGCGGCGAGCCCGCCGTGACCGTGACGGAGGATGAGCTGGCCGATATTATCGAGAACATGACCGACGACGGAGAGCTGACCGCCGAGCGCGGCGAGCTCATGAGCTCGGCACTCTCGTTTGCCGAGGTGCCGGTCGAGAGCGTCATCACGGCGCGTGTCGATGTCGCCGCCGTGGATGTGGACGACCCGCCGGAGGAGATTCTTGCCTACGTGCGCGAGCAGCGCCACAGCCGCCTGCCCGTGTACGCTGACAGCGTGGACAATGTCATCGGCATCCTGCAGATCCGCAAATACATCAAGGCCTGCATCAAAGCCGGCGGCAAGGCCGTGGATATCCGTCCGCTGCTCGACGAGCCGGTGTTCGTGCACCAGAGCACGCTCATCGCCGAGGTGCTGCCCGAGCTCAGCCGCCGCAAGGCAAATCTCGCCATCGTCACCGATAACTACGGCGGCACGCTCGGCATCGTCACCGTGGAGGACATCGTTGAGGAGCTCGTCGGCGAGATCTGGGACGAGGACGATGTCGTTGAGGAGTCGTTTGTGCCGCTCGGCGGCGGCCGCTATGAGGTCGATGCCGAGATGACCGTCGGCGAGGTGTTCGACCGCCTCGACTACACCGACCCAGAGGACGACGAGGAGCTGTGCTACAAGCTGCTCGGCGAGTGGACATACGAGCAGTTTTCCTACATCCCGCGCGAGCGGGAGGGCTTCCGCTATCACCGGCTCGACGTGCGCATCTCCGATATGCGCCAGAAGCGCATCGTCAAGCTCATCGTGCGCCTGCTGCCGGAGGAACCGGACGAGGCTGCGGCCGCTGAGGCCGCCCCGGAGAAAGGGGGCGAGCCGGCATGAGCATCGTGTGGTATTTTGTCGCGCTCGTCGTGCTGATCGCGCTGTCTGCGTTCTTCTCCGCGTCGGAGATGTCCTATTCGTCGGCCAACCGTCTGCGGCTGGAAAACGCCGCTGAGGACGGCAGCCGCCGTGCCAGGGCAGCCGTCGGCATCCTCGACCACTATGACCGTGCCCTGAGTGCCATTCTCATCGGCAACAATCTGGTCAACATCGCCTCGTCGTCGCTCGGTTCCGTGATCGTGATCCTGCTCGCGGGCGAACAGTGGACGTGGGTGTCCACGGTCGTGCTGACGCTGCTGGTCATCATCTTCGGCGAGACGATGCCGAAGATCGTCGCCAAGCAAAACGCCAACGGCATCGCCCTGCGCAATGCCTATGTCATCCGCGCGCTGTCGATCGTGCTCTATCCCGTGATCTGGCTCGTGGTCGGTCTCGTGCACCTGATCACGCGCCCGCTGCGCGGCGACACCGGTGACGGCGATCCGGAGGAGGCTGCCTCGCAGGAGCTGCAGTCGATCATCGAGACTGCCGAGGACGAGGACGTGCTCGACGAGGATCGCAGCGAGCTGCTGCGCTCCGCGCTCGACTTTTCCGACATCAGCGCGAGCGAGGCCATGACCGCCCGCGTCGACATGGTCGCCATCGACATCGACGACGACTGGGACGAGATCCTGCGCGTCATCGACGAATCGACGTATTCCCGCCTGCCGGTCTACTCCGACAGTGTGGACAACATCATCGGATTTTTGTACCTCAACCGCTTTTTCAAGGCCATGATGGACGGCCGGCCGGAGGATCTGCGCGCGCAGCTCATCCCGCCGTGCTTTGTCTACAAGACCACGCGCCTGCCCGACGTGCTGGCAAAGCTCCGCCGCGAGCAGAAGCACCTCGCCGTCGTCACGGACGAATACGGCGGCACGCTCGGCGTCATCACGATGGAGGACGTGCTCGAGGAGCTCGTCGGCGACATCTGGGATGAGACCGACGAGGTCGAGCGCGAGGTCGTTGCACGCTCCGACGGCGGGTATGAGCTCGACGGCGACATGACGATCTCGGACTTTCTTGAGCTGCTCGGCTGGAATGAGGACGCCCTCGACGATGCCGACAGCGCCACCGTTGGCGGCTGGACGCTCGAGCGCTTCGGCACGTTCCCGAAGCCGGGTGACAGCTTCCGGTACGAAAACCTCACCGTCACAGTCCTGGCCATGGACGGCCGCCGCGTCGAGCGTGTGCTCGTGCAGCCCGATCCGGCTTCCGACAAGGACGAATAAGTGCATACAACCCCGAGTCCGGTCTGTGCAAAAACTGCACAGACCGGACCTTTTTCTGTATGGAAAAGGTATCTTGTACCCGATGAGGGAAAATCTGCCCAAAAGGCGCAAGATGTGGCGATTTGTATCATAATTTCACTAATGCGTGAAAGATTTTGCACATCGAGCGTGCCAAAGTTTCATTTTTTGCTTGAAATTTACGCTCCGCGCAGGTATAATGAACGCATATTGAATCTTCTGAAGAGGAAAATTTCAAAAAGGAGAGAAACTATTATGAAGTTCAACAAAATCGTGGCGCTGGCTCTGGCCCTCGTCATGGTGTTTGCGCTGTGCGCCTGCGGCGGCGGCAACACCAACAAAAAAGACGATTCCGGTTCCACGGCCAAGGTCGACACCAGCACCGTCTCCGTCGGCGCAGTCGTCATCGCGCGTGACGATGTTCCGACCGACCAGATCTATGCGTTCGTGTCCACCATCTTCAATAACCTCGACGCCATCGCCGCTCAGCACGGCAAGGGCGCAGAGCTGAACCTCGAGGCTGCCGCCTCGGTCAAGGGCGTGCCGTATCACCCCGGCGCTGCCAAGTATTTTGAGGAGAAGGGCCTCAAGGTTGACGCGGTCAAGGACGGCGCCGGCACCGGCACCGCCGCTGCGCTCAGCTTCGGCACCGGCGGCGACACCGGCACGTACTACGGCTTCGGCAGCGTGCTGGCCAACTACGTCTCCACCAACTCCGACTGCAAGGTCACGGCGCTCACCTCCGGCGGCTCTCAGGCCAACGTTGAGGACCTGACCAACGGCAACGTCCAGATCGCCTTCGTGCAGAGCGACGTTATGAACTACGCCTACAACGGCCAGCGCCTGTTCGAGAGCCCGGTCACCGGCTTCTCCGTCGTTGCCCAGCTGTATCAGGAGCAGGTGCAGATCGTCACCACCAACCCTGACATCAAGACCGTTGCCGACCTCGCCGGCAAGAAGGTCTCCATCGGCGCAGCCGGCTCCGGCGTGTACTTCAACGCCATTGACGTGCTCAACGCCTATGACCTCAAGGAGAGCGATATCTCCGCTGTGTACCAGAGCTTCGGCGACAGCGCCGAGAGCCTGAAGGACGGCAAGATCGACGCCGCGTTCATCGTCGCCGGTGCGCCCACCACGGCCATCACCGACCTCGCCACCGCCGGTAATGTCTACCTTGTCAGCCTCGACGACAGCCACGTGCAGTCCCTGCTGTCCGCGTCCCCGTACTACACCGCCGCCACCATCAAGGCCGGCACCTATTGATGCCTGACTCGGTGATGCGCCGCATCCCGTAAATGTTCGCTACGGCGTCAGCACCCCTGACGCCGTAGTTTTTCCATTCTACCCGGAACGGAGGTTTCCTCTTATATGTCTGACACCAAAAAGACCGCAGCCGCTGCGGAAGCCGCTTCTCTGCAGGAGGATATGGACGCCGTCATGCGCAAGTATGACCGCGAGTCTGCCACCCGCATCTGGGCGGGCAAGCCCAAGATCGTCATTTCCGTCGTCATGGCGCTGTTCTCGGTCTACTGCATCTGGTCGACCCTGTTCAGCACCGCCGCGCTCGAGGTGCGCCTGACGGCATTCCTCGGCCTAATCATCATCATGGGCTATCTGACCTACCCCGCCAGCAAGAAGCACGTGCACGTCAATCGCCTGCCGTGGTATGACATCGTCATCATGGTCATCGGTGCGGCTGCATTTTTCTACTACTGCTTTAACTACGGTACGCTCATCAAGACGCTCACCAGCGCCGCCAAGATGACGCCGTTTCTCATCGCCGTCGGCGTGGCCGGCATTCTGACGCTTGCCGAGCTCTGCCGCCGCTGTGTCGGCGTACCGATCCTTGTGGTCGTCGGCGCGCTGCTCGTATACACGTTCGTGAGCATGCTCAAGGGCGGCCAGACGTTTGATCAGGTGCTTGGCCGCGTGATCTACACGCTCTTTTTCGGCACGTCCGGCGTGCTGAGCACGCCCGTGCAGGTGTGTGCGAAGTTTATCGCGGTGTTCATCATCTTCGGCGCATTTCTGGAGCGCACCGGCATCTCCAGCTTCTTCATTGATCTCGCCAATGCCATTGCTGGCTGGACCTCCGGCGGCCCGGCCAAGGTCGCGGTCATCTCGTCTGCACTGTGCGGCATGGTGTCCGGCTCTTCCGTCGGCAACACCGTCACCACGGGCTCGGTCACGATCCCGATGATGAAGCGCACCGGCTACAAGCCCGAATTCGCCGGTGCGGTCGAGGCGGCGGCCTCCACCGGCGGCCAGATCATGCCGCCCATCATGGGCGCGGCCGCGTTCCTGATGGCCGAATACATGAATGTCACCTACGGTCAGGTCACCCTCTGGGCGATCCTGCCTGCCGTGCTGTACTTCGGCGGCATCTTCATCTCCGTGCATCTGGAGGCCAAGAAGCTCGGTCTGCGCGGCATCCCGCGCTCGGAGCTGCCCCGCTTCAAGTACCTCATGCGTAATGTCTATCTGCTGCTGCCGCTCGTATTTTTGATCTGGGTGGTCACGGCAAACATCCGCTCGCTGCAGTATGCGGCCTCCATCGCCATCCTCATCTCCATCGCCGTGAGCCTTGTCGGTACGATCCGCGACGCTGCGGCCGAGGCAGAGGAGACCAAGACCGGCAGCGCCGCCGGCATCGCCGTCAAAAAGACCGGCCTGATGATCCTCGAGGCGCTTGAGGCCGGCGGCAAGGGCAGCATCACGGTCGCCGTGGCCTGCTCCATGGCCGGCATGATCGCGGGCTGCATCACCGTCACGGGTCTGGCGTCCAAGCTCATCAGCGGCGTCGTCGCTCTGAGCAGCAAGATCCCGAACCCGACGCTCTCGCTGCTGCTGGCGCTGTTTTTGACCATGCTCTGCTGCATCGTGCTCGGCATGGGTGTGCCCACGACTGCAAACTACTGCATCATGGCCTCGACCTGCGCGCCGATCCTCATCACGCTCGGCATTCCGAAGATCGCGGCGCACTTCTTCGTGTTCTACTTCGGCATCGTCGCCGACATCACGCCGCCGGTCGCGCTGGCTGCCTATGCTGGCTCTGCCATCGCCAAGTCCGACCCCATGAAGACAGGCATCAATGCGACGAAGCTTGCCATCGCGGCGTTCATCGTGCCGTACATGTTTGCGATGAACCCGTCCATGCTGCTCATGGATCAGGGCGTGCTCGCCGCAGTTCAGGTCATCATCACGTCCTGCCTCGGCATCTTCGGCATCGCCGCCGCGCTCGAGGGCTATGTCGTCACACGCGCACCTTGGTGGCAGCGCATCCTGCTTGCCGCAGGCGGCCTGTGCCTGATCGACCCCAGGCTTATGACCGACCTTGTCGGTATCGCGGCGATCGTGATCGTCGTTGTGCTGCAGATCGTCATGCGCAAGCACGGCAAGCCCGCCGCCGCATAAAAAATCCGGAACCTTTTTCGCAGGAGCACGTCAGATATTTCTGGCGTGCTTCTTTTTGCACGTCGTGCGCCGCGCCGCGCGGGGCTTTACACGCGCGGGCCGATGGCGTATACTATTCTCTATACAAGACACGGAAAGGAGCAATCTGCATGAAACGAAGCATTGCGGTGCTCATATTGGCACTGGCGCTGGCGCTGACTGCCTGCGGCGGCCAGAAGGCGGCAGATGCACAGGCCGAGGCGAAGGACATCACGCTCTGCCCGACGTATGACAACGGTAAGGGCGGGTATTTTTCCATCACGCTGCCCGCCAGCTGGGGCGATCATTACGTGACCGAGTGCGGCGCGAACGACGGCGGCTATTACGTCGGCTTTTACGAAAAGACCGATCATGACAACGGGCTCGGCGGCTTTTTGTTTATGCTCGAGGTCTTTCCCACCGATTATGACTATACCGAACTGCCGGAGTATCAGGCCATCTGCGGCCTGACGGTTGACGGGGCGAACTACAACCTCATTGCCGAGCTGCCGACCGATGTGCAGTTTGCCAACGAAAATGCGGATCTCTACCGCAGCATGTCCAACGATTTTACGACCATCCTCAAGAGCCTGACGTTCTCCAAGGGTGTCACGCGCACGGAGGTCACCGCGCCGGTGCCGCAGTCTGAGAGCGACACGTGAGCAATAATGAAAACGCCGTCTCCCGACAGGGAGACGGCGTTTTTTGCGTTCTGGTGCGCTTTTGCTTTCTGTGCGACCGCCAGCACACATATTTTTCCGAAAAACGTGCAAACTTTGTCATGTGTAGGTTCTGATGCAAGGCCTCACATGCGTCACAAAACGGCGGCCATTCCGCCGAGGAGGATGCCGAGATTATCCGACCAGATGTCCGGAAACTGACTGAGCGGCAGGGGATTTTCGCCGCTGCCCGCCTCGATCGTGAAGCCGGGACGGCGGAAGTCCTGAATGAACCAGTCCTTGTAGCCCGCGTGGCCGGAGGCGTAGGGCGTCTCGGCCACGGCATAGCCGCTCGCGGCGGCAAAGCGCTCGGCGATGGCCTTGCTGCCGGGCACGTCATAGCCGTCGTACTGCCAGTAGATCACGCGCCCCTGCGTGTGGTACGACAGGGTGAGCTGCGGGTCGAGCGCGCGGGTGAAGCCGTACATGGCGAGACTCTCCGGCGCTGTCAGCGGCGCCGGACCGACATAGTCGCGCGGTCCGGGGCGCGTGTAGCCCGCGGCGAATTTGATCTCGCGCGCGGTGCTCCATCCGGCGGGGTACTGGAGGTTGAGGTCGATGCCGCGGATGTTCGCCTTCCAGCCGGACGGGAAGGGGATGGCGGGGTAATTCTGCGCGAGCGTGTGCGCGGCATCGGTGCGCTCGCGGCTGAGTGCGCCGGTCACAAGGTCGATGCCGTCCGGGTCGACCGCCGGAGCGAGCACGAGCGTGACCTGCCGCAGCAGCGCGCGGATGTCCTGTCCGCCAAGCTCGCCGCCGTCGCCAAGCCGGGCGCAGAGCTGCTCGCAGAACGTGAGCAGCAGCGGCGTCGTGATCCACTCGTTGGCGTGGTGTGCGGCGTTATAAAACACGCATTTTTCGCCGCTGCCGAGCGTCAGATACCACAGCGGCTTTCCAAGCACGCTGCGCCCGAATTCCCCGATCGCAAGCGTGGGATAGCGCGCAGCCAGCCCGCGCACCACATAGCCGATGAGCGCCGAGGAGTACGGGATGCGCACCGGCGTGACCGGAAACGGCAGCGGCACGGTCACCGTCCGGCCAATCGGCAGACGCTCCGGGTCAAGGTAGGGGTTGGCCAGCCGAATGGCCTCCGCGCTCGTGCCGTACTGCTGCGCGAGGGCGGAGAATGTGTCGCCCGCGCGCACGGTGCGCAAAACGAAGCCCGTGTAATACGGCAGCAGCGCACGGTGCGTCTGTGCGCCCGCGATGCCGTCCGGCGTGAGGGCGTTCGCCGCCTGAAACGCGCGCACGGCCGCTGCGGTCTGTGCGCCGAAGATACCGTCGAGCGCGCCCGGCATCTGTCCCGCGCGTTCAAGCGCGAGCTGCAGCAGTGCCACGAGTGCGCCGCGGTCGCCTGCTTTCAGGGTCTGTGTCATGAAAATTCCTCCGATGCATCGAATTACCAAAGCTGGTTCCGTACATCGTATGCACGCCGCCGCAGGCATTTGCGCCCGCACAGGCAAACGAGCAAGAATGTTCCGCCGCTATTTTGCCCGAAAGCCGGCATACTGATACTGCACGCAAAAAGGGGGGATTTTTTGCAGACAAAACCACGGAGACTGTGCCGCACGGCCTTGCTCGCGCTTGCGTTTGCGCTTTGCATGGGCGTGGCTGTACAGGCGGCGTCACTTGTGCCGCTCGGTCAGGCGGTCGGCATCCAGATGACCACGGCAGGCGTGCTCGTAGCGGATCTGGCCGAGGTGGACACGCCCGGCGGCACGCGCACGCCCGCAAAGGACGCAGGGCTGCGCCCCGGCGACGTGATCTGCCGCATAGACGGGCGGGAGATCGTGTCGTCGGCGGACTTTCTGGCGGCGCTCGATGCAGCGGGGGATACCATGACCGTGACCGTCCGGCGCGGCGGTGCCGAGATCACGGCTGCGGTCACGCCCGCCGTTATGCCGGACGGCACGCGGCAGCTCGGACTCTGGCTGCGCGACGGCGTGACCGGCGTCGGCACGCTCACGTACTACGATCCGGCCACGGGGCGCTATGGCGCGCTCGGCCACGGCATCGCGGACGAGACGAGCGGCGCGCTCATGCCGCTGCGCGACGGCAGCGTGCTCTCGGCCGTCGTTGCGGATGTGCGTCCGGGCGGGCACGGTACGGCCGGTGAGCTGGTCGGCAGCTTCGATGCCGCCGACCGCATCGGGGTGATCGAGCGCAACGGTCTGTTCGGCATTTTCGGCACGCTCGACGCGCCGCCGGACGGCACGCCTGTTGAGACCGCGCCCGCAAACGCCGTTAAGACCGGCAGCGCGACCATCCTGTCCACGGTCGCGGGCGACACCGTGCAGGCGTACACCGTGAACATCACGCGGGTCTATCACGACGGAGCGAGCACGCGCTTTGCCATCACCGTCACAGACCCTGCGCTGCTCGCGGCGACCGGCGGCATCGTGCAGGGCATGAGCGGCAGCCCCATCCTGCAGGACGGCAGACTCATCGGCGCGGTGACGCACGTGCTGCTCTCCGACCCCGCCAAGGGCTACGGCGTGAGCATTGACGATATGCTCGCGGCGGCGCAGGCACAGGCAGCGTAAGCAGCAGGAGCGGGCGAGCGTGCGCGGGTGTT
>ERZ833963.2018-NODE-2018-length-21189-cov-3.511924_pt1 | contig 21189 bp, 15 predicted proteins | sample MGYA00519693_ERZ833963 | MGnify/ENA primary metagenome ERZ833963 (study PRJEB31850, sample SAMEA3708748) | human gut metagenome | biome: human gut; feature: human-associated habitat; material: faeces | place: China | collected 2014 ... | reverse complement strand
TACTTCCCCTCAGGCAGGGGAAGAAAGAGGTGGCACGAAGTGACGGAGGAGTTTTTTGAAATAAAATGACTTTTTGGGCAACCCCGTGAGTTTTCCTGTTGTGTTGGGATATCCCGGTTCTTTCCGGGGTATCCCTTAATTTTTTACTATTAATTTTATGTCATAAATTGAGTCGGATCGTGAATAATTTGTAGGTTAATGGGCTTTAAAAACATCAATAAATGCTATATTTACGACCTCTATTTTGTGTAAAGTGTTTAAATTGTAAAAGTGTTTATTATGTTATTACGCGGATGTTTAGTTATTTTGTTGTTAGGCGTGCAATTCGCTTTTGGACAACAGAAACCCAATCCGGATTGGGTGAATCAGAAGTTTTCCATGTTTATTCACTGGGGATTGTATTCGGAGCTGGGGGGAGTTTGGAAGGGACAACCGGTTCGTTCCGGGTATAGTGAGCAGATACAGTCTTTTGCCAAGATCCCGAAGGCGGAGTACGAGGCGGTGGCGAAAGAATTTGATCCGGAGAAATGGAATGCCGATTCCGTGGTGGCTTTGGCAAAGGCGGCGGGGATGAAATCCATCGTGTTCACGTCGAAACATCATGACGGTTTTTGTATGTATCATTCCAAATACACGAAGTATAATATCGTGGATGCAACCCCTTTCAAGCGGGACGTGATGAAAGAATTGTCGGATGCTTGCCGCCGGCAGGGGGTGAAGTTTGCGGTTTATTATTCGTTGATTGATTGGAATTTCCCCGGAAATGGCATTACCCCTCATAATGCGGATGCCATCTCGAAGGAACACCATGCGTTCAGTATGCACCAAGTGGAAGAGATCATGACGAATTACGGTCCGATTTCTGAAATTTGGTTTGACATGGGGTCTTTGAGCAGGCAACAGAGTAAAGAGTTGTATGACCTTGTGAGTCGTCTGCAACCGCAGTGTATGGTGAGTGGGCGTTTGGGAAATGACCGGGGTGACTTTGCCGTGATGGCGGATAATGCTTATCCGGATTACAAGATTGGAGTGCCTTGGCAGACACCGGCCTCGTTTTTCGACGAGACATGGAGTTATCGCTCTTGGCAGGAACGGGGGAGTCTGGATAAAAAGATTGATGAGAAGTTACGTAGTTTAGTGAAGGTGGTAAGCCGTGGCGGTAACTTTTTACTGAACATTGGTCCGAGAGGGGATGGTTCCGTGGTAGAATTCGAACGGGATGCTTTATTAGCAATGGGGAAATGGATGAAACGTTACGGAGAAGGAATTTATAATACGACAGCTAATCCTTTTGATCATGCAGTTAAATGGGGGGACATTACTTGTAAGGGGAGTAATCTCTACTTGTTTGTTGAGAAGATCCCGGCTAACCGGGAGATTATTTTGAACGGGTTGATCGGGAAAGCGAAAAAAGCAAGTTTGTTAGTTGACGGGAAGGCCTTGAACTTGAAACAGGATGGGCAATCCGTGTCGGTAAATATTCCCGGGGATGTGAAACCGGATCGGGGCATGATCGTGGTGAAACTGGAATTTGCCGGAGCCTTCCGGGTTGTTCCCGACCAGATACTTGAAACGAGTGAATTGTCGGCTGTGAATGCAATTCCCGTGTATGCTTATTCCAGTATGGATTATTATTCCAGTTTCCGGAGTACGGTTGGGTTTAGCTGGCATTTCAGAAAATCCGGAAAGACCATTACCCCGATAATTGTTTACACGGCTGGAGAGCAGGGAAAAGAACTCCGTTTGGTCATTGACGGGAAAGAGCAGGATGTGACTTTGGTTGGCGGGGAGGTACAAAAGTTGAATAACCACCCGGAGGGGATCACGTGGGGTAAGGTGTATATGTTCGATCCTCAAGAGAAACGCTTTAATGGTACGATTCTTGATCCGAAAGTAAATACGGTAGCTTGGCGTTTGTGGGATGATTTTAAACCGGGAAAAGCCTTAAATATCCCAATGCAGGAGAAACAGTCGGTGCATATATTACACGAATTAACGAGTGATCGGGAGCAGGATGTACTGGTTGAATTAGGGGTTGCTGACGGGGTGCAGGTAGCCTTGAATGGTAAGGATGTATTGTTGCGTACGTATGTTGGCGGAATACCCCGGACAAATGAGGTGATAAAACTACATTTGAAGAAGGGAAATAATCAGTTGGTCGTGAAGTTACACAATCGTTACGGGATAGAAGTAACCTATTTGATGAATCCGAACGTGAAACAAGAAGAGTATAAACTTCGTTTGAAATCAATGAAGCTTTACTCCGGGGAAATTCATGATTGCAGTCTTGGAATGGCTCATCCTGCCAACAAGAATAGCGATATGGGATTACGGGATATACGAGTAGAATTAGAATAATAAAATATAGAATATGAAAAAGAGATTACGTAAGAAATTACATAGAGGAGAGTTCCGGGAACTGGGATTTTCTTTTGATGCCAAATTCAAGGCAGATACGGAAATGCAAGTGGTTGAAGCATGGTTGCAGGAGTTAGCAAGCTTGTTGAATTCTCATTCTTTGGAAATGGGGGGAGGTTGGAATTCTAATGTTTGTGGGGGATTCATTACCCGTGAACGGGGTAGTGTTACTCCGGAAGAACAGGACATCGTGCGGAAATGGTTTGATGAACACGGGCAGAATTTGGAATCCATTACTGTCGGAGAGTTGAAAGATGCCTGGTACGGGTGGTAAAAAAACACCGATCAGTTTTCATTTCATTGTAAAATATTATATTTTTGTCTGCGCTTGGGGCTGTATTTACAGCCCCAAGTTTGTAAGGTTCTCGTGGGTTGTTTATGCTCAACTTCTTTTCAGGGTTAACATGAATCGTGTATGTGATTTTATTGGTTGAAAGAACTTTACGGGTATTTTCCGTTATGGCGAGATGACTAGAAAACTGATTATATGAGAACAAAATTTTATTTACCTTTTATTGCTTTAGCATTGATAGCTACAAGTTGCAATAGTAAAAAAGAGGCGACCCAGGAAAGTGGAATCCGCCTTACGAATCTGGATCAGACGATTAATCCGAGAAATGATTTTTACCAGTATGCCTGTGGAGGTTGGATGAAAGCTAACCCGCTCACGGATGAGTATTCAAGTTTCGGTTCATTCGATCAATTGGCCGAAAATAATCGTACCCAGATCAAAGGATTGATCGAGGAACTGGCTAAAAAACAATCTCAGCCGGGCAGTATCACCCAGAAAATCGGGGATTTGTATAATATCGCCATGGATAGTGCTAAGTTGAATGCGGACGGGGTTGCCCCGATTAAAGAATACTTGGATAAATTGGCGTCAATCAAAGATAGAAATGGTTTATCTCAGGAGATAGCAACTATGCACCGGGATGGTTTCGGACCTTTCTTCGGTTTGTACGTGGGGGCTGACGACATGAACAGTTCTATGAACATAGCCCAGTTGTATCAAGGAGGTTTAAGCTTGGGGGAACGTGAATATTATTTGGATGGTGATGACCATACGAAGGAAATTCGCACGAAGTTTGAAGAACACGTGGACAAGATGTTCCAATTGGCCGGGTTTACCGCGGAAGAAGCTCAAAAAGCTGCAAAGAATGTGATGAAGGTTGAGACTCGTTTGGCTGAAGCTTCTAAGTCTGCCGTGGAATTGCGTGACCCGTACGCGAATTACAATAAAATTACAGTGGCACAATTGAAGAAAGAAGTTCCGTCAATAGATTGGGATGCTTATTTCACGACGATCGGGTTGAAAGATTTGCAGGATGTGAACGTGGGACAAATGGATGAGATCAAAACGGTTGCCGATTTATTGAAAAAAGAAGATTTGGATGTGTTGAAGGCTTATTTACAGTGGAATGTGATTAATACGGCATCTTCTTATTTGAGTGATAACTTTGTTGCACAGAACTTTGATTTTTATGGAAGAACTCTTTCCGGAACGAAAGAAATGCAACCTCGATGGAAACGTGCTGTTAGCGCTGTGAATGGTGTGCTGGGAGAGGCCGTCGGACAAATGTATACCGAAAAATATTTCCCTGCTGCGGCTAAAGAGCGTATGATTAAGTTGGTTGGAAACTTGCAGAAAGCTTTAGGAGAACGGATTCAAGGATTGGAATGGATGAGTGAAGAGACGAAAGCGAAAGCTTTGGAAAAATTGGCCGCCTTCCATGTAAAAGTGGGTTATCCTGATAAATGGAGAGATTATTCCAGTCTGGAAATAAAGAATGATTCTTACTGGGCGAATATTATTCGTTCCAATCATTTCGATCATGATAAAATGATTGCCAAGGCAGGTAAACCGGTCGATAAGGACGAATGGTTGATGACCCCGCAAACTGTAAATGCTTATTATAATCCGACGACGAACGAAATTTGTTTCCCGGCAGCTATTCTTCAATACCCGTTCTTTGACATGAATGCGGATGATGCTTGTAATTATGGTGCTATTGGAGTTGTTATCGGTCACGAAATGACTCATGGTTTTGATGATCAAGGGCGTCAATATGATAAGGATGGAAACTTGAAAGACTGGTGGACTCCGGAGGATGCCAAGAACTTCAAGGAAAGAGCCCAAGTGTTAGTAGACTATTTTGGAAATATCGAGGTGTTACCGGGCTTGAAAGCGAATGGAGAACTGACATTAGGTGAAAATATTGCTGACCACGGTGGTTTGCAGGTGTCATTCTTGGCATTACAGAAAGCGATGGCTGAAAACCCGCTTGGAAAAGACGAGCATGGTTTCACCCCGGAACAACGTTTCTTCTTGTCATACGCTAATGTTTGGGCAGATAACACCCGTGATGAACAAATCCGTTTGCAAACGAAATCCGATCCTCACTCTTTGGGACGGTGGCGCGTGAATGCAGCACTTCCTCACATCAGTATGTGGTATGACGCGTTTGGCGTGAAAGAAGGTGATGCTTTGTATTTGCCGGTTGAAAAGAGAGCTTCTATTTGGTAATAGGTTAGTTTTTATGATATTGATTCCCCGGGTTGGCCATGCTGATCCGGGGAATGTTTTATAGGGGTATCTCGCCTGTATTACAGTATACTTGCGTCGGTGTCTCGTTAGTAGGTTAACGATAGGTTAACGAAAGGTCAACGATAGGTTAACGGTGTGGACTATCAATTTATGGGCGATATTTTCTTCATACATCATGTATATATACAGGAGACATCAAGGAGAGTACGGTGAGATTACTAAGCGTGTCTAAAGAAGGTATAAATCGGGAAGGGGCTAGGAACTAGGATTGTTACCTGCATAGATTTGTTTTTAACCAAAAAATAATTTATATTTGCTTGATACTAAAATTAAAAGGGTTATGGACATAGTTAAGCGAGATCAGTTTATTGCTCTTTGGAAGAAATATTTCAATGATGCGGAACTTCCTGTTGCATTTTATTATTCAAAGGAAAATAATAACGCCACGATCGTGAAGAAGGCGATGGGGCATACTTGTATTATAGCCCAGCTTGGGCGGGTTCGTAAAGGTGAATCGCTTTGTTTCTTACCGGATTCAGTGGGATGTGGCGGGGGAAAGTTTTACCTGGGATTCAGTAAAAGTATGAGGGAGGGATTCGAATATTTCCTGTCTCACGGGGAAAACACGCCTCACTGCGAGCGCTATAAACGAACCCCGGAACAGGTGAATGCTTTTTTGAAAACAGTCCATGAACTTCCGAGAAAAGGCGATTGCCTAGTGTTTAAACGTTGGGATCACTTGACGGAGCAAGACGAGCCGGAGGCTGTGTTTTTCTTTGCCCCGGCGGATGTTATCTCGGGTCTTTTCACGTTAGCCGGTTTTGACAGTTCGAAACAGGAGGCGGTAATCTCTCCTTTCGGGGCCGGCTGTACTTCTATTATTTACTATCCTTACCGGGAACAAATAGAGGGTACGAAAAGAGCGGTGCTTGGGATGTTCGACCCGTCGGCAAGGTTATGTACGGGTAGTAATCTATTGTCTTTTGCCGTGCCGATCTCGAAATTCATGGAGATGATTGACCAGATGGAGGAGAGTTTCCTGATCACGAATACGTGGAAGATGATGCAAAAACGGATGTGATGGACGTGAAACGGGGAGCCCGGTTATGCGTCTCGTTTTACGAGATGTTCGCGGCTTCCGCTCTTGCCGTGTCCTTTGCCTGCGGGCTGATTATGTTCATTTACCGGATGAAATCACCGGCCGTGGTGGCGGTGATCGTTGTGGCTACCTTTTGGTTCAAGGTAGCCACGATGGTATTCATCCGGTTTACTACAAAACGGAAATCAGGACGTTTTTTCTATTATTACAAGAACGTGGGGATGTCGATCCGGTGGCTTTGGGGTATGGCTTTGGTGTTTGATTTCCTGACGTACGTGGTCTGTATGTTAATCGCTTATCAATTGTAATCATGCATACGCTTGATGTAAGTAATCTCCACCTGGAATACGGGTTTAAGCGTGTCCTGTGGGATACTTGCCTGCACTGTGAAACGGGGCAGGTCGTCGGTATCCTTGGCCGGAACGGGGGTGGGAAAAGTTGTCTGATGCAAGTTATTTACGGGGAGTTGAGGTTGAAGGATCAATACGTGGCTATCGACGGAAGGGCCTTGTTGACGAGGGAAAGGCACCCGGAGGATATGCGTTATCTTTTGCAACAGAGTTTCGTGCTACCGGGTTTGTCTGTAAAACAGGTGTTTGATGATTTCGGGGTGGCGTTCGAGAGTTTCGTGGAGGACTTTCCCGATTTTGTAGGGACAGCCCGAAAGCGGATGAAGACTTTTTCCACGGGGGAGCGAAGGATGATTGAGGTGTACGCGGTTCTGGCCTCGGATTCGAAATTTTGTTTGTTGGATGAGCCGTTCTCTTTTATGATGCCCCTGCACGTGCAGAAAATGAAAGAGGTGATCCGGCGGGAAAAGAAACGGAAAGGGATTGTAATTACCAATCACTATTTCGATGACGTGATAGATATTAGTGACGAGTTATTTATATTGAGAAGTGGTAAGACCTGGCGGGTCAATGGACGTGAGGATCTCGAATTGTTAGGATATATAAGGAATGCAGATGGAATTCAAGATAGATGAACAGACGTTGAACGATCTGGAGTTGTTTAATCAGGCTTTGGACGGGAAAAGTATTTTCTCTTGTTTCAATACCGCTTGTTCTGACGGGGGTAAGGCTTGTGTAAGAAAGATGTTAGAAAGGCCGTTGACAGATGTCAATAAAATCCGGGCTCGAGTAGAGGCGATTCGCTATCTGGGGCAATTGCCGTTCTTTTTGGATATTCGTCGGGAAGAATTGAGTTTTATCGAGGTTTACCTGCAACAGGAGGATGTGCCTCAACGCAATGTGTATCATTTAACGAGTCGGGCGGTGAAAGGATGGTTGAAACCGGATAACGATTGTTATCTGCGCCAACGTGCAGTCCCGTATCTTGGGCGGCTTATCCGTGAGTTGGGGACTTTTATGGACGAGTTGCCAGCGGGGAGAGTGCCGGAGATGGTAAGGGATATGCAACAGAGGGTGAAAGAAACGCTTGCCCGTGAAGGGATGCAATACTTGGTGAATCAGAAAAAAGATTCTTTTTGGACACGAGAAAGCCTGGATCTTTATTTTCGGGGGAAAGAACTTGATGGGGTTCGTGTTGTGCTGGATACCTTGTATATGCTGGATGCTTTACGATCGTTGGGGATTATGACTAAAGGGGAGGAGTTGACGTTTCCGATTTTCACGGAAAGTGGGAGAACGGTGAGGATCGAGGGATTGTATCACTTGTTTTTGAAAAATCCGGTGAAGAATGATGTTTTGCTTGACGAACGGCAGCATCTATGTTTCCTGACAGGGCCGAATATGGCGGGGAAATCAACTTGCATGAAGGCTTTCGGGGTGGCGGTTTATCTGGCTCATTGCGGCTTTCCCGTACCGGCAGATCGGATGGAATTGTCCGTGTTTAAAGGGTTATTTACCACGATTAATTTGTCGGATAATCTGTCATTGGGATACAGTCATTATTATAATGAGGTTGCCCGGGTAAAATATATCGTGGAACAGGTGCGGGATTTACAGGAAGTGGTGGTGGTTTTTGATGAACTATTCCGGGGAACTAACGTGAAGGATGCGTATGATGCCTCTTGTGCGGTAATTGGTGGATTGGCCCAGTTGGAATATGGGGTGTTTATGATTTCCACGCATATTGTCGAGGTGGCGGAATTTTTGAAACCGTTTCCTTCGGTATGTTTCCGTTTCTTTGAAATAGACATGACAACGGAAGAACCCCGTTACACCTATCGTTTGCGGGAAGGAGTTTCCGACGAACGGATCGGGATGTATATTTTGAAGAAAGCGGGGGTGGTGGATTTGATAGAAAAAATGTGATAGTAATTTATAATGTAGGAGAGGGTAATAATTATTTGAGACTTTTGTTTATATTTGTCAATACACGATGTCGGTTTGGCTGTGAAAGAAAAAATAGATTTTATGTCTATTGTTGTGTGCAATCGTTTTGACTCAAATGAAATAGATACGATGACTGAAGTTCATAATTTGCAAAACTTATTAGTTCGCATTGCTGCTGGAGATACCGTGGCTTATGACCAATTGTTTCGTAAATATTATGCATCGATGGTGTTGTATGCTGATCGGATGCTTAAAAGTAAGTCCGAGAGTGAAGATTTGGTGGTTGATTTATTTTGTTCTTTGTGGAATAAGCGATCACAGTTATATGAGGTGAAATCAGAACAAGGGTATATTTTTACGTTGTTGCGTAACAAAGTGATAGATTTGCTTCGCTATAAGAAACGATTCCAACAAGAAGAACTGATGGATTTCGTTTCAGAAGAATCTATTGAGGAGACTATTTTTGAGGTGGAGTTATATGTGCAATTGAGAGAGGCCATTGAGAATCTTCCTAAAAAATGTGCAGAGGTATTACGTTTGAAGATGGAAGGACTTGATGATCATGAGATCGCAAAACGACTTGGTATCCAGTATGAAACCGTACGTAGCCACACGAAACGGGGTGTGGTGTTACTGCGTGAAAAATTTGATAAAACTTTCCTTTTGTTGTTTTTTTGAAAAAAAATGACTTTTTTTTAACCAGATGGGGATATTGTTTCGTCTTTAGGTAAAAGAGTCACCTATGGATATAAAACAAATTATACTAAAAGCGATTTACGGAAAACTTTCTGATGACGAGAGGAGGAAATTGGAGGTTTGGCTTGGGGAGGCGGGGAATAGAGGCCTTTATGAACGGATTCGGGGCCATTTGGAGAGTCGGGATGCTGTACAATTTTTGGCAGAGGTTGATGTTGAGAGGGCGTTGGGACGAATTAGGCGTAGAAGACGTAAAGCGATTGTTACGATTTCTTCGCTTGTGGCGGGAATTGCTGCTGTCGTGCTGGTTACGGTTCTTTTGTGGCCGGTTGTACAGACTGTTCCTGTAAAAGTGGAATCTCAATCTCACGGTGCAACAATTGTTTTAAGTAACGGGGAAGAGGTGCGGTTAGGTGATACGGTTTTGAATCATCGTTTGAGAGAGGCAAATATTGACGTGGCTAATGGTGAGATTAAAGTTCAAGCTACAAATGTAGAAACGAAGGTTGAGAGCAAAGTGATTGCTTATAATACATTGAAGGTTCCTCATGGTGAAAGTTATTCCATTACTCTTGCTGATGGTACGCGGGTTTGGGTAAATGCATTGTCTAGTCTGAAGTTTCCATCATCATTTGAAGGTTCCGCTGAACGCATCGTTGAACTTGTTGGGGAGGGCTTTTTTGAAGTAGCCCGTGATACGGTACATCCTTTTCGGGTGAAAACGGTGAATCAAACAATTGTTGTGACAGGAACTGCATTCAACGTGGAAGCCTATGTTGGAGAAGTGAGCCGAACGACCCTCTGTCAAGGGCAAGTGATTGTTGAAGCCTCTGTGGGAAAACCTGTGTTTTTGAGTCCCGGACAGCAATTGTCCGTTGATAAACAAGGAGAGGTCGTGGTTGCGGAAGTAAATACTGACGTTTATACATCATGGATCAGAGGCGAGTATTATTTCGATAATCAAACTCTTGATCAAGTTTTGTTAGAGCTAGGAAAATGGTTCGAAATCAAGGAGGTGATATTCTTTGATCCGGCTCTTGAACGGCAATTATTTAGCGGGAAATTTAAGAAATCTGATGGTCTCGAGACTATTCTAAAAGTGATCGAGCGTGGAGTTGGAGCGGAAATTAATTGCTCTAACGGTCAGATTAGAATTGGAAAAAAATAAAAAGAGGGAAATGTAGATCGAAACTTTGGCCGGTCACGATCAGACTTTTCCCTACAATTTACCTAATAATACCTGTAAAATTATGGAAAAAAATCAACATGGACGAGCAAATCTCTGTAAAAAATTTCAGAGAATGGTTGTACGTCGTTTTTTGTACGCTTCGGCGATTTGTATGATCTTGATGGTGATGTCGTTTACATCGGCTTCAGGACAGAAGATTGAAAGCTTTTCTGTGCGTAACAGCACTTTGAAGGAGGCTTTGAAACAATTGGAAAAGCAAGTTGACATGGGTTTCTTCTACGAGTCTCGGGAGGTGGAAGAGGTGCGGGGAATTACGTTGTCCATACGTAATGTAACTTTAGAAGAGATTCTACAAAAGTTACTTTTAGGGTCGGGATTCACCTATGAAATTGTTGATAAGAACGTGATTATTACCCGGGTGAAAAATGTCGTGGTGGAAAAGTCTCAAGTCCAAACGATAAAAATTACGGTGCGAGATGAGGAAACCGGAGAACCGATGATTGGGGCAACTGCCGTGATTCGAGGAACGACACAAGGGGCCGCAACAGATGTGAATGGTGTGGTTGAATTAAAGAATGTTCCCTTGAATGTGATGGTTGACGTGAAATTTATCGGGAAAACAACTGTTGAAGTGAAAGTTGTAAAGGGGAAAACGGAGTATTCGGTGTCATTAAAAGATGAATCGATAAAAGTGGATGAGGTTGTTGTTACGACAGGTTATCAAACGATTGAACGCGGACGGGCTACGGGATCATTTGATGTGGTGAAATCAAAAGATTTGCAGATGGTCGTGTCTAACGATGTTGTCGATAAGCTGGAGGGTGTGGTACCCGGATTGGCCTTGGATGGAGAAGGGAATATGATTATTCGAGGGCAGGCGACAATTTATGCTGAAACGAAACCATTGGTTGTTGTGGATGGTTTCCCGATGGAGTATGGGACGTATAATATTAATCCTAATGATATAGAACAGATTTCGGTGCTGAAGGATGCTGCTGCGGCTTCTATATGGGGAGTGCGGGCTGCTAATGGCGTCATTGTAATTACGACGAAAAAGGGAAAGAAAAATCAGAAGGTTTCGGTATCTTATAATGGCAGCGTGAAAGTGGGGTCTCGTTTTGATGTCTCTTCTTTGGGATATTTGAATTCCGTACAACAAGTAGAATGGGAACGTGAATATTATGCCAACACGAATATGATTTCTGCCATTGGAACGAGTTCTGAAACCTACTTTTCGGAAGCAGCTATGATCGAGTATCGTTATCAGAATGGTCAGATGGATGAGGGAGAGCGAAATGCGGCCTACTCGCAATTGGCTTCATATGATAACACGAAAGATATTGAAAAGTATTTTTATCGTCGGTCATTGTTGCAGACTCATAATATTATAATCACGGGAGGATCACAGACAACCACGAATTATTTTTCTGTTAATTTCGAAAATTCCTTGGGAGATTTGATTGATAATTCCTTGAATCGAGTCGGGGTGCAGTTGAACAGTACGTTTGACTTAAACGAACGTATCAAGTTATCCACGGGTTTCCGGGCAAATTATGCGGATAAAGACGCTTATACCGAAACTCCGACGAGTATTGCTCCTTATGTGAGAATTAAGGATACTAAAGGGAAGTATGTTAATGAATATTATGGCGTATCTCAGGTGTTGAAGGAGGATTTACAAGCCAAAGGATATTCTGATTGGAGTTATAATCGTCTGAAGGATCGTTCGGAGGCGGATAATAATACAAAAAGTTATAATGTCGCTGCAAATCTACAATTGGATGTAGATCTTCCCTTTGGCTTTAAATTTTCCACGAGTGGGATGTATACTATAGATCATTCGACTCAAGAGATTTTGTATGGAAAAAATAGTTATTATGCGCGTGATTTGTTTAATAAATTTACGGCTTATGATGAAACAACGAGGCAATTAACCAATTATTTGGCTGATGGTGGAATAAAGAATATAGCACATCATAATAGTTCAAGTTATACGTTTCGTAATGTGTTGAATTATAATTTTAACGGAGAGAAGTGGAGTACTTCGGCAATGGCTGGTTGTGAGTTGTTTGCCATTCGGACGAAGATGGAGTCTGATACTTATTATGGATATGACCCGCAGGGAATGACTTACAATTCCACGATGAATTTCTATGAGTTGGTAAATACCGGTGTTTATGGTTATTCTAACTCGTATCGGCAGACTCTTAGTTATGCTCCTTCTCATTCGGATACAGAAGATCGTTATTTTTCTGTATTTTTTACCGGAAATATTTCTTATGCAGAGCGATACACGTTATTTGGAAGTATTCGTTATGATAAAACAAATCTTTACGGGCGTTCCGGTAAATACCGAGATCAACCAACTTGGTCTGTGGGAGGTAAATGGGAAGTTTCGAATGAGCCTTTTTTTAAAGTACCGCTAATTGACCGGTTAGCGATAAAGTTTTCGTATGGTTTAAGTGGAAATATTGACAAAACGACATCTCCTTATCTGATTGCAGCAAATGCTCGTGATATGTTTACAGGACAAGCTACGTTGGTGATCCAGAATCCGGAAAATCCAGAATTAGGGTGGGAAAAAGTATATACTTTTAATAGTGGCGTGGATCTGGCGATGTTTGGCAATCGATTTAATCTATCTGTAGATTACTATAATCGAGAAACCCGGGACGCTTTGGGAACCTCTATTATGGATCCGACAAGTGGTTGGGCTTCGGTAAAAAAGAATACAGCTTCATTGGTGAATCGAGGACTTGATTTGAGTGTTAGTGGAGCTCCTGTTGTGAATGAGAATGTGCGTTGGAATACCACGTTGACCTTATCATATAATTATAATGAGGTTACTAAGGTGAATTCGGGGGTCAGTACGGTTAACACGATGATGAACGGCGATCCGATAAAAGGCAAGCCGGTGGATTATATTTTTGCTTATCGTTCGGGAAAGCTTAGCCCGGAAGGGGCTGTGCAGGTCATAAATGCCGCAGGTGAGACATTGGATTATGCAGCTGTGAATACCTTTGAAACGAAAGATTTTTTGTTCCCCGGGCGGACTTCTCCCAAGTACTTTGGTGCATGGAGTAATACCGTTTCATGTAGAGGATTTGAATTTGACATCATGTTTACGTATAAATTGGGGCATAAATTGCGAATGCCTTCCATTGGTAACGTGTATATTCAAGATCGAGTTTATAAAACGTATGACCAGCGTTGGCGAAAACCGGGAGATGAAGAGACGACTTGGGTGCCTCGTTCTATGTATGGGAGTAATACGGGTTTTTCTATCAGCGTGATGGAGAATATCGATCGCCAGATTGAAAAGGCAGATTTGATTCGCTTAAAATCCGTGGGGCTTTCGTATGATTTTAAACGTTTGATCAAAACAAATGTAATTTCGGATTTGAATTTGAAATTTTCCGTGGAGAACCCGTGGTTTTGGGCGGCTAATCGAGATGGATTAGATCCGGATCGTTTGGGAACGGGGGCTTACGGCGGGTCTGCATATTTGGGAGATCAACCGACTTATTACTCTTTTACTTTAAATGTTAAATTCTAATTCTGAAAAGTGATGAAAAAGATACTTATTGCCGTTATTTTCTTTTGTGTTACGGCTTCTTGTAATGATTTTGTCGATGTGATCCCTAAAGGGAATACGATACCTGAAACCGTGGATGATTTAGCTAAACTAATGACTTGTGGCTCGATGTCATCTCCTTTATACACGTTTAGCGATATTTCGTATAGTATTCAGTATTTTGAATTTTATAGTGATGATTATACTGCTATTGAAAATCCGAACTCTTCTAATTATGATACTTATTTCACACTTCCTATTTTTCAGAATACACTGAAATGGGCGGATTATATATATGCAAATGCAGAGAGTGATTATAATTGGGATGGGCTTTATAAGTCGAATTACGTGGCAAATTATGTGCTTGATAAAATTGATGTCGTTGAGAATGGTGTGGCTTATGATCGTAATGACGTGAAAGGGCAAGCTCTCGTGCACCGGGCTATGAATTATTTCCTATTAGTAAACTTGTACGGGAAACAATATGATGCAGCGACAGCCTCTACTGATCTTGGTGTACCTTTGGTTTTGGAAGCGGATATAAATAAGCAGTATCCTAGAGCTACAGTTGCTCAAGTGTATGAGCGGATGTTGCAGGATTTGAATGATGCTATTTCTTTATTAAAAGTTGATGCCCCCGAATATAATAATATTCCGGGGAAAGCAACGGCTTACGCGCTTCGGGCTAGATATTATCTCTGGCAGCAAAATTATGATCAAGCTTATGCAGATGCTATTGAGGCATTAAAATTACGAGGGGAGTTGATTGATTATAATAATTGTTCATTACGAGTTCCAGGTATGATTGCAGCCGGAGTGAACGGTTATGAAAGTATTATGCAGATTAACCCGGAGATCATGTATTCTCGTTACCGGATGAGTCGTAGTAATTGTCCCTTTTCGTCTAATATGTTGGCGATTATTGATACAGATAATGATTTACGCTATTGTTTGTTTTATGGGACGTATGAAGAAGCAGGCATTTTCGTTCCAATGTCTTGGACGCGACATGTTCATTCGGGAATAAACACCTCGGAAGTTTGGTTAACCAAAGCAGAGGCTGCGTTACGTAAATCTCAACCTAACGTGTCGGAGGCAATAGATGCATTGGATTACGTGCGGCGTCATCGCTACGTGCAGTCGTTCTATCAAGAAACAACGGAAACCAATCCGGATTTATTATTGACAGAAATATTGAATGAACGTCGACGTGAGATTACTTTTACTGAGATGGCATTTCTTGATCGTAAGCGATTAAATGCCGATCCGGCCACGGCTCGTCCGATGACACGTACCGTGTATGGTGAGACCTATACCCTGCCTGTGGGTGATGTACGTTATCAATTGGCCATTCCTTTAAATGTGATGGAACTTAACCCACAATTGATTCAAAATGAGAGATAAGCAGAGGGTGTGAACTTTTAAGCAAAATAGTAAATTAAATATTAGATTTTTATGAAAAAGGTTATGATTTTATTCGTACTCGCCATTTTTTGTGCGAGTTTAGCAACTCATGTATCTGCTCAAGTGAAAAAGAGTAAACTGAGAGTATTGTATGTTGGCGGGTCTGCAGATTGGAGTAAGGAGCATTTTAATGATGATGTTGCTTTTCAAAACAATGTGAAGGAACGTATGGCATCTTTTGAAAAGATGTTGAAAACGTATTTTACTTCTGTCACTATCGTAAATGCAGATGATTATTCACAACAGATGTCGAATGATTACGATGTGACTGTTATGGATGGAACCCCGAAGAGTATTATTCCGGAATTCGTGGATATGGCGAAACAGATGTACTTGAAAGCAGGATATTTTACTTCGGATTTTGATCAACCAGTGCTTACGATTGGAGAATTGGGTGCTACATTGGGTAGTCGAGTGGGGAGTAAAAACGACTGGTATTGTCTTTGTTTAGATGCGGATGCTCATAGTTGGCGTAAGGATCATCCTATTTTCAAGGGACCTTTTCCGGTTAAAATGACTGTGGTAAATAAACCAACTCCAGCCGAGGCTTTTCACTATGCTCATGATTACGATGGAGAAATGCCTAAAAAGTTACCCATGTGGAAAGTCCAAACCAAAGGATACGCCACGGATAAGGGATTTCGTGTTGGTTTGGTTTCACGTCCATGGGGATATGAGGATTCGCCTGAAGCTGAATATATTTCGAGTGGAGTATGTCAAAAGTCATTGAATGCAGTGGCTATCGGTCGTCATGCTAATTTCTTTCATTGGGGATTTGCCGCATCTCCCACGTATATGACGGATGAAGCGATCTCCGTGTTAGCGAATGCGATTGCTTATATTGCGAAGTTTAAAGGACAGGGAATGATTGCCCGAAAATATAATGAAGGAATTGCAACAAGGGCTACTTTAAATGAATTTAAGTATATTCCCACGAAAGAAGCTTATAAAAATATGCTTGAAATAAATGATGAAGCCAACAGATTGTTGCAAAAAATGTCTAAAGAGGTTCAGGCAAAACAAGATCGAGGGGAAAAGTTGACAGAAGAAGAGCAATATTATCTAAACTTTAAACCAATGCAGATGAGAAGTCATGAAGAAGTTGTGAAACTCTATATGCGAGAGTATTATGATATGTTTGGAATGGATGAAAAAGCTTATGCAAGTTATTTTGATGAAAATCGGGATTATTTTTATGGGGGAGATGGGGTTAATAAACTTGTGGTGGATGAGGATGTGAAAAGTTTGGGTATCCCTAATAATGATTTGCGGTTAATAGATACGGCAATTAAAATGTTAGAGAATAAAACAGAAGTGGATAAAGCCAAGCGTATATTGGCTCGCTATACTTTAGTTGATTTCCCGGCTGCAATAGAATGGCGTAATTGGTTTGAGAAGAATAAGAAAAAAATGTTCTTCACGGAATCTGGAGGTTGGGTGTTCCTTGTTGATAGCCGAGAACCGGGAGTTAATGATTATGTAGCGTGGGAGGTTCGAAAGAAATTAAATTCCTTAACAATGAATGAGACGGATGAGAGAAATCCGGTGGCTGTAGTAGTAAGTAGAGAAGTGTTACAATCGGGAGAGCAATTTGTTTACATAAAGGTTAAGATACATCCGGGTTTCCATATTTATGCTAACGTGGCTTCGGATGCTCCGTTTGTTCCTACAAAAATTGATATTCAACTTCCAGAAGGCTATGAAAAAGTTGGCGGTTTACAGGTTCCAGCTGCTCGTTTCTATAGTCAAAGCGGGACGACGATATATGATGAAACAGTTGTGTTTGGTCAAAAAATTGCCGGGAAGGGCCCAGGGACGATAGAATGTGTAATCAGTTACCAAAGTTGTGATAATCATATTTGTTTTCCTCCAACAGAACAAAAGTTTTCCATTCAAGTAAATTAAAGAAATATTGCGGTAATATTGTTTGTTATCATTAGAATTATTTCTATTTTTGCGTTTGTAAAATGTTTCTTCGGGGCAGGGTGCAACTCCCTACCGGCGGTTATAGTCCGCGACTCCCTTTCGAGGGACTGATTCAGTGAAATTCTGAAACCGACGGTTAAAGTCCGGATGATAGAGGAGATATTTAGTTGTAATTGATATTATATTAATACAATATAAATCTATGCCCCGAATGTGTATGCATTCGGGGCATTTTTGTTTAAAGGAGGTTTTGAACATGGTTAGACAGGAAGACATTGAATATATGCGACGGGCGATAGAGCTTGCCGAACGGGGAGTAGGATTCACGAATCCGAATCCGATGGTGGGAGCCGTGATCGTGAAGGGAGGAAAGGTGATCGGGGAAGGATGGCACGAGAGATGCGGTGAATGGCATGCGGAGAGGAACGCTTTCAGGAATTGTACGGTTCCTGCGGAGGGTGCCACGATGTACGTGACGTTGGAACCTTGTTGCCATTATGGAAAGACCCCGCCTTGCACGGAGGCCATTATTGAACATGGGATTGCCCGGGTGGTGGTCGGGATGGAAGATCCGAACCCGTTGGTGGCAGGGAAAGGTATTGCCTTGTTACGAGAGGCTGGGATAGAGGTGGTTTGCGGGGTTGAGGAAGAGGCTTTGCGGGAACAGAATCGAGTATTTTTGAAATATATATCGACAAAGTTGCCTTGGGTGGCAATGAAGACCGCGATGACGTTGGACGGGAAGATCGCGACCCGGACGGGAGATTCGAAATGGATCACGGGAGCGGAAGCGCGAGCTTACGTGCATGAATTGCGGCATCGTTTTATGGCTATATTAGTGGGAATCGGGACGGCCGTGGCGGACGATCCTTTATTGAATTGCCGGATTGAGGGCCGTGGTGTCAGACAGCCGATACGAGTGGTGGTAGATAGTAATGCCCGTTTGTCTTTGGATAGCCAGCTCGTGAAAACGGCCGGAGAGTATCGTACCATCGTGGCTCATACCTGTTTCGCTCCGGAAGAGAGAGTGAAAGCCTTGCGGGAGATAGGTGTGGAGATGTTACTTTGCAAGGAGAAGGAAGGACTTGTAGATGTCAGGAACTTGTTGGAATTGTTAGGGCAGTCCGGAATTGATTCCATCTTGTTAGAAGGAGGAGGAAGTTTGAATTACACGTTTTTGTCGGAGGGGCTTGCGGATGAATTGTATGCTTTTATTGCCCCGAAGATCGTGGGGGGAATGAATGCCAAGACTCCGGTAGAAGGTGCAGGGATGGAGAAAATGGCTGACGCTATTAACCTTGAATTGGAAAACGTACTGAACATTGGTCATGATGTCCTTTTAAAACTAAAAGTTAAAAACTAAAAGATAATAGATTTCGTGATTAAAAAAGTGAGGGCATTGAGCGAGGAAATCTAAAATCATAAATTGTAAATCTAAAATTAAGATGTTTACAGGTATAATCGAAGAAATAGGAACCATACGGGGTATCAAGCGGGGAAACCGGAGCGTGGTGCTGGAAGTGCAGGCAAAGAAGGTGTTGGAGGATTTGCACGTGGGGGATAGTATTGCCACGAACGGGGTTTGCCTGACCGTGATCTCTTTTGCTAACGGGAGTTTCTGTGCAGATGTGATGCCGGAGACGATGCAGCGTAGCAATTTAGGAGAGCTGCACGTCGGAGACCGGGTGAATCTGGAGAGGGCGTTGACGTTGAACGGGCGCTTGGGGGGACATATCGTGTCGGGTCATGTTGACGGGCTGGGGAAGATTGTTGGGAGAGAGAAAGACGAGAATGCCATTTGGATCATGATTTCAGCCCCGGCAGAGCTGTTGCGTTATATCGTGGATAAAGGTTCTATCACGATTGACGGGATAAGCCTAACGGTCGTGGACGTGACGGATACGGGTTTTACGGTTTCTATTATTCCTCACACGCAGGATGAAACGACGTTAGTGAAGAAAAAGATTGGGGACGTGGTGAACCTTGAAAATGACGTGATTGCCAAATACGTGGAGAAGTTAATGCGTCCGACAGCCCCGGTAGAGCCTAAAGGCGGGTTGACGTTGGATTTTTTGCTGGCGAATGGATTCTAGGGAAGTTAAAAGGTAAAAACTAAAAGATAAAAGTTTAAGGAGATAAATTTAGGAGTATTGAGATATGGAAGAATTTAAATTTAGTACGATTGAAGAGGCTGTTGCAGATTTGAGAGCCGGAAAGATGATTATCGCCGTGGATGACCCGGATCGGGAGAACGAGGGGGATTTGATTTGTGCGGCCGAGTTTGCCACGTTGGAGAACGTGAACTTCATGGCTTCTTATGCTAAAGGATTGATTTGTATGCCGATGAGCAAGGCTTTGACCACGAAGTTGGGGTTGGAACAGATGGTTGCCACGAACACGGATAACCATTGCACGGCGTTCACGGTGTCAATCGATCACGTGGACACGACCACGGGTATTTCCGCGTTGGAGCGTTCCGTGACCGCGATGAAAGCGGTAGAGGATAATGCGAAACCGGAAGATTTCCGTCGTCCGGGACATATGTTCCCGTTGGAGGCAAAGAAGGGGGGCGTGCTGGAGCGTATGGGACACACGGAGGCCACGGTGGACTTGATGCGAATTGCTGGGTTGAAAGAGTGTGGCTTGTGTTGCGAGATTATGCGGGAGGATGGAACGATGATGCGTACACCGGAGTTGAAGGTGTTTGCTAAAGCGCATGGAATGAAAATGATCACGGTGGCCGATTTGATCACCTATCGTCGGAAAACAGAGATATTGATCGAACGGGTAACCGAGGCTGATATGCCAACAAAATACGGGGACTTCAAAGCCTACGGGTATGTGAACAAGATTAACGGGGAACATCATATCGCTTTAGTGAAAGGTGACGTGACAGACGGGGAACCTGTATTGTGCCGGGTACATTCGGAGTGTTTGACGGGAGACGTGTTCGGTTCTTTGCGTTGTGATTGTGGAGACCAGCTGGCCGAGGCCATGCGTCGGATCGGAGAGAGAGGTCGGGGAGTGTTGTTGTATATGCGTCAGGAAGGCCGGGGTATCGGTTTGATTAATAAATTGAAGGCTTATCACCTGCAAGACGAGGGAATGGATACCGTGGAGGCGAATATCGCTCTTGGGTTTAAGGCCGACTTGCGTGAATACGGTACCGGGGCAGAGATTTTGGCAGATCTGGGCGTGAAGAAAATGATCTTGATGACGAATAACCCGTTAAAAATTAATGGTTTGACCGGATACGGTATTGAAATCGTGGGACGTGAGCCGATTGAAATGACTTGTAACGAAAAGAACGAGTTTTATATGTACACGAAGTACAAGAAGATGGGACACATGATTCACGTGCGTCAGCGAGAAGAGATCGAGAAATTGAAAGAAGGATTAGAAAACAAATAAATATAAAGACTATGAATTTACTGGAAGGGAAATTATTGGCAGAAGGCCAACGAATTGGTATCGTTGCAGGACGTTTTAACGAGTTTATCACGAGTAAATTGTTGGGTGGTGCTTTGGATGCTTTCAAACGTCATGGCGGAGATGAGGCAAATATTGATTTGGCTTGGGTTCCGGGTGCTTTTGAAATTCCGTTAGTGGCTAAGAAGATGGCTGAGACGAAAAAGTATGATGCCGTTGTTTGCTTGGGTGCCGTGATTCGTGGGGCAACTCCTCATTTCGATATGGTGGCTAACGAGGCAACCAAAGGGATTGCTAATGTCGGGCTGCAAACGGGAACCCCGATTATCTTCGGTGTCCTGACTACCGACACGATCGAACAAGCTGTTGAAAGAGCCGGAACAAAAGCCGGAAATAAAGGTTTCGAGGCGGTAACTACGGCTATCGAAATGATTAATTTGTTGAAACAGATTTGATTTTTATAAATTGGAAAGGGACTGTCCCAAAGGTCATTTTCACTCAAAAAACTCCTCCGTCACTTCGTGCCACCTCCTCTATAAACAGAGGAGGAGC
>ERZ833963.1996-NODE-1996-length-21349-cov-37.898704_pt1 | contig 21349 bp, 10 predicted proteins | sample MGYA00519693_ERZ833963 | MGnify/ENA primary metagenome ERZ833963 (study PRJEB31850, sample SAMEA3708748) | human gut metagenome | biome: human gut; feature: human-associated habitat; material: faeces | place: China | collected 2014 ... | reverse complement strand
TAACCTACATAGAAACCTACATGAAAAGAGTAGTTTCCTTAGCGAAATAATGTTTATACGGATAAATCCGTACTTGTGTCATTTACTAACTCGTTATCAATCAACTATTTTCCCTAATCACAAAAGTTGTGTCCGAAAAAAGGGTGTGCCTATAGACAGCCTCTTTTTTTTGTTGCATTCTAATTTATTACTCCTCCGGCTTGCGCAGCTCCAGATACAGCTCGTCGAGCTGCGTCTGGTCGATGTAGCCCGGGGCGTCGAGCATCACGTCGCGGCCGGCGTTGTTCTTCGGGAAGGCGATGTAGTCGCGGATCGACTCCGAGCCGCCGAACAAAGAGCACAGACGGTCGAAACCGAACGCAAGGCCGCCGTGAGGGGGCGCGCCGTACTTGAAGGCGTTCATCAGGAAGCCGAAGCGCTTCTGTGCCTCCTCGGGCGTGAAGCCCAGCAGTTCGAACATCTTCTCCTGCAACTTCGAGTCGTGGATACGGATTGAACCGCCGCCGATCTCCGTGCCGTTGCAGACGAAGTCGTAGGCGTTGGCGCGCACGCGGCCCGGGTCGCTGTCGAGGTATTGCACATCCTCGAGCTTGGGCGAGGTGAAGGGGTGGTGCACGGCGTAGTAACGCTGCGTCTCGTCGTCCCACTCGAACAGCGGGAAGTCCACCACCCACAGCGGGGCGAACTTCTGCGGGTCGCGCAGCCCCAGCTGCTGGGCCACTTCGAGGCGCAGGGCGCACAGCTGCGTCAGCGTCTTGAACTTCTTGCCGCAGAGGATGAAGACCATGTCCCCGGCCACAGCGCCGCAGCGCTCGGCCATGGCGCGCACCTCCTCGGGGGAGTAGAACTTGTCGATCGACGACTTCACGCCGTCCTCCGCGACGCGAATCCAGACGAGGCCTTTGGCGCCGATCTGCTGCCGCTTGACGAACTCCGTCAGCGAGTCGATCTGCTTGCGGGTGTACGCGGCGCAGCCCGTGGCGGCGAATCCGGTGATGTATTCGGCCTCGTCGAAGACCGGGAAGCCGTGCCCCTTGGCGAGGTCGGTGATCTCCGCGAACTCCATGCCGAAGCGCAGGTCGGGTTTGTCCGAACCGTATTTCTCCATCGCTTCGATCCACGGCATGCGGCGCAGCGGCTCGGTCAGCTCGATTCCCATGACGTGTTTGAACATGTGCTTGGCCCAGCGCTCGAAGATTTCGAGCACGTCCTCCTGCTCGACGAACGACATTTCGCAGTCGATCTGCGTGAACTCGGGCTGGCGGTCGGCGCGCAGGTCCTCGTCGCGGAAGCAGCGCACGATCTGGAAATACTTGTCGTAGCCGGCGACCATCAGCAGCTGCTTGAGCGTCTGCGGCGATTGGGGCAGGGCGTAGAACTGGTTGGGCGACATGCGGCTCGGCACGACGAAGTCGCGCGCTCCTTCGGGGGTCGAACCCACCAGGCAGGGGGTTTCGATCTCGAGGAATCCCTCGTTGGAGAGGAAGCGGCGGATCTCCTGGGCCATCTTGTGGCGCAGGATCATGTTGCGTTGCAGGGGCGGACGCCGCAGGTCGAGGTAGCGGTACTTCATGCGCAGGTCGTCGCCGCCGTCCGAGACCTCCTCGATGGTGAAGGGGGGCACTTCGGCTTCGTGCAGGATGGCCACCTTCTCGGCCGTGACTTCGATGTCGCCCGTCGGCATTTTGGGGTTTTTCGACTGCCGCTTGACGACTTTGCCGACGACCTGGATGACCCATTCGCGGCCCACGCGGCAGACCGTTTCGCGCGCCTCGGCGGGGGAGTGTTCCTCGACGACGATCTGGGTGATGCCGTAGCGGTCCCTCAAGTCGATGAAGGTCATGGCGCCGAGGTTCCTCACTTTCTGCACCCATCCGGCCAGGGTGACGGTTTGGTTGACGTTGCAGGCCCGGAGGCAGCCGCAGGTATGGGTTCTGTACATGGCGATATGTTATGTTTAGTCGTTACGATCCGCAAAGTTAACTAAAATTCATAATTCATAATTCATAATTCATAATTAAATGACAGGATGCCTTGTTAAAACCTTTGTGTGTGAAGAACGCCGCCGCCGGAATTGCAGCGAGGCGGATGAAACGGCGGATATGCAGGGAAAAGAGCGAAAAGAGATGCGGAATCCCCGAAACGAACCTCCCGCTTCCGGGCGTCGTTTCGGGGATTTGTTGGGCGGCCCGGATTTCGGACAGCCGTTTCTGACCGATGATTACTCCACCGCTTTGAGTTCGAGTACGCGGCTCGCATATTCCTTGCCCACCGTGAATTCGAGTCCGTTCTCCATCAGGAACGCGCCGCTGAAGGTCTTGCCGTCCTGCGGGACCGGCTTCCCGTCGACGTTCAGTTCGGTGATCCGGTAGCGTTTGCCGGGGTCGAGACCCGCCATGCGGAAGGCCGGCGACGGCATGTTGAGGAAGTGCTCCAGCTTGTAGACGAACCAGACGGCGCGGTCCTTTTCGGGTGCGACGTACATCAGCGATGCATAGCCTGTCTTGTCGTAGGGCGAGATCAGCCGGTAGAGGTCGCCCTGCTGCACGATGGGACGGATCTCCTTGTAGTCGGCGATCGCCCTGCGTGCGAACTCCTTCTCTTTGCCGGTCATCTTTGAGGGTTGCAGTTCCAGCCCCAGGCGTCCCGACATGGCCACGTCGAAGCGCAGTTTGAGCGGAACGTTGCGGCCCGTCTGGTGGTTGGGCGAGGCGCTCACGTGCGAGGCCATCGCCACGGCGGGATAGAAGTTCGACACGCCCCATTGCATGTAGATGCGTTGCAGGGCGTCGGTGTTGTCCGAGGTCCAGAATTCATCGTAGTAGGGCAGGACGCCATAGTTGACCCGGCCGCCGCCGCTGGCGCACGACTGCATCACCAGACGGGGATATTTCTCCTGGATGCGCCGCAGCACCTTGTCCATGCCGCGGTGGTACTCGATGTAGAGGTGCGATTGCCGGTCGGCCGGCAGGAAGGTCGAGCCGTAGTTGTAGAGCGTCATGTTGTCGTCCCACTTGATGTAGGCGATGTCGGGATGCGCGGTCATCAGACGGTCGACCACGCTGAAGACGAACTCCTGCACCGCGGGGTTCGACAGATCGAGCACCTGCTGCGTGCCGCCGCGGCCCTTGCGGTTTTTGCGGTAGGGCTGCTGGATCACCCAGTCGGGATGCTTCTCATAGAGTTCGCTCCGGGTGTTGGTCATCTCGGGTTCGATCCAGATGCCGAACTTCACGCCGTGTTTGCGGGCCGACTCGGTCAGTCCCTCGATGCCCTGCGGCAGTTTCTCGCGGCAGACCGTCCAGTCTCCGAGGCTCGTCTCGCCGTTGTTGCGCGGGTATTTGTCGCCGAACCAGCCGTCGTCCATCACGAACAGTTCGCCGCCCAGGTCCGCCAGGTCGGCCATCATCCGGTCCATGCCCTCCTGGTTGACCTTGAAATAGACGCCCTCCCACGAGTTGAGCAGCACGTCGCGAAGCTCGGTTCCGTGGTTGAGCCGGTGGAGGCGCGCCCATCGGTGGATGTTGCGGCTCACGCCGCTCTTGCCCTCGTCGCTGAACGTGAAGGCGAATACCGGGGTCGTGAAGACCTCGCGGGGTTGCAGCGTGTATTGCGACTGCTCCTCGTTGATGCCCGCGAAGAGGTGCGTGGTGTGGGTGTTGTCGTTGTCCAGGGCGATGCGGTAGTTGCCGGCCCAGGCCAGCGTGCCGCCGATGACGCGGCCTGTCAACTCCCGGGGGCGTCCGTCGAGCGAGATCATCAGCGAGGGGTTGTCGCGCTGCGTGTTGCGTACGCCGTCCTTGTTCTTGAGCACCTTCATGCCGTCGGTCAGCGGTTCTTCGTGGAGGTAGCATTCCGCTCCCCATGTGCCGTGGAAATGCGTCAGCCACGTGTCGCCCCGGCGGACGGGCATGTAGGCCGATGCGAACCGGTAGAGCGTCACGGGTTTCTTCTCCGTGTGGCTGATCTCGGTCCACGTCTCGATCACCTCGCAGTCGTCGTAGGTCTTGTAGAAGAGCGTCACGAAAAACGGGTAGTGCTTGTCCTTCATGGCGATGGCGGTGGTTTCGGAGCCGTCCCTGCGGTCGCGCGACACCGACTCGACAGCCAGTTCGAGCGACATCGAACCGTCGCCGTGCGTCGCCTGAATGGCTACTTCGCGGTAACACTGGGCGCCGAACTGCGGGTAGGCCGCATCGCCGAACGCCGCTCCGCTGGCGAGGATGTCGTCGGGCGAGGCGACGCGCGCTCCGAAATACTGGAACAGAGGGGTTTTGCCTTTTTCTGCCGTCAGCAGCAGCGAGGAATTCCGGGTCGAGAGGAGGATGTTTTCCGCCCGGAGCATGCCGCCGGACAGCAACGCAGCGCCGGCCCATGCCAATACCAAAAGTTTCTTCATTGCAGGGTTGTCGTATAAGGTTGATTTCGGGTATAAAACTAATAAAAAAACGCGGATTCCGCAAAGAACGCAGGCCGGACGATCGTCCGGCCTGTGAATCCAGAAATCCGAAACGGAGCCTCCGCGGTTATTTCGGGGCTGTGACGAACGGTGTCTCCAGCAGTTTTTTCAGCGTGGCGGGGTTGTCGGTGGTGATGTAGTCGACACCCAGCGCGATGCAGGCCATCATGTCGGCCGTCGAATTGACCGTCCAGGCGTTGACCTCGATTCCGCCGGCGTGGGCTTCCGTCACCCACTCGGGTTTTTTCGAAAGCACGGTCGAATACTGGTAGTCGATGCCCGAGAGCTTGTCCGCCGCGACTTCGGCCGGAGCCTTGTCGCCGCCCAGGTACTGTACGCCGGCCGCGGGCATGGCCGCCCGGAGCTGCTTGCAGACCTCGTAGTCGAAGGCGATGTAATCGACCCGCGTCTCCATCGACTTCGCCTTGACGGCGGCCACGACGGCGTTGACGGCCCGCGTGTTGCTTGCGGCCGAACTGTGGGTCTTGATTTCGCAGATCAGTTTCATCGAAGCGTCCTTGGCGCCCTGCTCCAGATAGGCGTCAAGCGTCGGTAGTTTTTCGCCGTTGGCCAGCGTGAGGTCCCTGATCTGTGCATAGGCGCTCTCTTCGATCCGCAGGTCGCTGCCTGCCACCGTCGTGTTGTGGTTGATCACCGGCACGTCGTCGGCGGTGATCCAGACGTCGAACTCGGCGCCGTGGATGCCCAGTTTCTGGGCGTTGGTCAGGGCAGCGATCGAATTCTCGGTCGAATTCTCCACGCCGTCCTGATGCTGGCCGCGGTGCGCGATGATCCGGGGCATCGAGACGGAGGGATTGTCGCAGACGGTGAATTCGACCGTGCCGAGCGGGTATTGGCTGCCGTTGCGGACGAGCGCCATGAAATACCGGCCCGTTCCGGCGGGAATCCCCGCGGGGAGGGTCACTGCCAGCGACTGAAGGGTATTGTCGCCGGAGGCTTCGGTGAATGCGGCGTCGGCCGTGAACGCTGCGGTCACGTTGGCCGACGAGGTGAACTTCACCTTGTCGCCGGCTGCGAAACCGTTGCCGTAGACCGTATAGGTGTAGCCTGCGCCGATCTCGCACCTGGTCAGGTAGGTGAGGTTCGAGAGTGCGAATTCCACGGGCGTCTGGCCGGCGAACGCCGCATCCTGGTAGAGCAGGGCGATCTGGTCCCCGGTCAGCGCGTCGTCGAAGACGCGGGCCAGAACCACTTCGCCGTTCCATGCGTTGCCCATCGAGCCTACGGCCGAGTCGCCGCCCAGCGCGAACCACCGTGCGCCGTCCTTGGCGTGGATCAGTTCGCCCGGAGCGTCGGCCGTGCCCTTGAGTTGGCCGTCCACGTAGATATAGGCTTTCTCGGCGGTTTTGTCCCAGACGCCCACGACGTGGTAGTAGCGGCCCGGTTCGGGCGTCACGTCGCTCTGCGCCCAGCGCCACGTGCTTTTGCCCGTGGTGCTCACATTGGGCAGGAATGTGATGCAGGCCGGATGGCCTCCCTGGCCCTCCTTGCAGATCAGGAAACCCGTGCCGCCGGCTTCATGCGCCGAGAAGGGCTTGTACTCCTTCGTGCCGTCGTTGCGGTTCGAACGCAGGACGACCTCCAGCGTGTGGCCGTCGTCCAGACCCTGCTTGAACGTCTCGTTCGTGTAGTAGTCCACCCGGTAATAGGAATCCTTGCGGGAACCCTGCCCCGGGGTGTGCGTGTAGTTGGTCACGATGCGCTTGTAGACGTCGTGGTAATAGCAGGTCAGCGCCGTGCCGGGGTAGGAGAGCACCTCGTTCTTGAGCGGCGATACGTCCTCGGCCGTGCCGTCGGCGTGGAAGACAACGTCGAGCAGGTCGGCTTTCGGCGCTTCGGGCGGCACAGGTCCGGGTTCCTGCGTGATGGTGAACTCCTCGACCAGCGTGGGGTCCGAGACCGAGATGAACCGGACTACGCCGGAGCGCTCCCTGCTCACGGTGTTTTCCGGAATCAGAATCGCCAGCGTCATGCCGTCGACGGTGGGGTGGGTGAACCAGTCGGTCTTGCTCTGGTCTATCGCATAGGTCCATTTGCCGTCGGTCGTTACGGTGAACACGACCGTGCTCCCTTCGTAGGGGATGGTCCCGTTTTCGGGGGCGAGGTTGGACGCTACCGAGAACGCGACGTTTTTCCATTCGGCCGTCTCGTCGTCTTTGCACGACGGGCAGAGCGCCAGGGCGAAAGCCGTGAACAGAAAAAACGATAAAAAACCTTTTTTCATATTAGGAAGGTTATGTGGTTAATTTTTCAGTTGATTGATCCGGCCGGGTCATTGGTCGTTTTCAGGCTTCTCCGTCGCGGGGCGGACCGGGAAGATCAGCACCGTGGCGGCCGCCGCGTTCACCTCCGTGTCGGGACTGCCGACCGAAACGGGCAGCACGCAGCGACTGTCCGCCGTGATCGCCGAGACGTCGATCCGAATGCCGATCTTCGCGGTGTGGGCGTTGTTGTCGAGCCGCACGGCGGCGGTCGGGAGGTCGTAGCAGGCTTCGGGCATCAGCACGTAAGCCGTACCGTTGGCCTTGTTGTAGGCGGCCAGCGCTTCGGCGTCGACCGAGAGTGCGGCCGTCGAACCGCCTTCGTTGTAGCCGCTCCGGTAGATCCACACCTCGTAGTCGACCGCTGCGGCATCGGCCGTCAGGGCGACCTGTTGCAGGCCGTTTTTCGGGATCAGCACTTTCGAGCCGATGTCGTATCCGATCTCTTCGTTGTCGGAGCACCCGGCCAGGCAGGCTGCCGCCGACAGCGCGAGCGCTAAAAATAGCTTTTTCATGGTCGTTTCTTTTCGCTAATGGTTAATAACCCGGATTCTGAACCAGCTGGCCGTTGATGTTGAGCTGCGAGTTGGGGATCGCCAGCCAGTAGTGTTTCGGCGTGGTGAAGATGCGCGTGTCGTTCTCCTTCATGTCGACCAGCTTGTAGAACTTCTCGGGCGTGTCGCCCTCGATGTTCCAGGCCTTCGGGATGGGGCGCAGGCACTCTTCGGCGATCTTCCAGCGGCGGATGTCGTGGAAACGGCGTCCCTCCATCAGGAACTCGATCGAACGCTCGCGGCGGATGATGTCGCGCAGCTTCTGGCCCGAGGGGATGCCGCCGGCCCTGCTCCACGACTCCTGGAACGTCGGAAGGCCGCAGCGCGAGCGGATCTTGTTCAGGCACTCGTAGCCGTAGTCGCTCAACGTGCCGTCGTACTCGAAGTCGGCTTCGGCGTAGCTTAAGTATAGCTCGGCGATGCGCATGTAGGGGAAGACGTAGCTCATGTAGGTGCTGACGGAGTAGTTTCCGCTTGAGTTGAGCGTCATCTTCGACTGTTCGTTGACCCATTTCTGGCAGAAATAACCGTTGTAGGACTGGTATTCGTTGTCGTAGCTGCCGGTGAAGCCCTGCGGCTCGCCCTTGTGCGCCTTGATGGTCATTTTGCCGCCGTTGAAGCGGTACGTGCCCCGGTCATAACCCACCGACGCATAGAAGCGCGGCTCCTTGTGGAGGTGCATCTCGACCGTCCCGGCCGCCTTGTTGTAGGCCAGCGGGTCGATGTCCTTCGTCTCGGGGTCGTCCTCCCACGGAAGGCCGTTTTTGGTGTAGTACATCTGGACGGCCTCGACCGTCGGGCACGAATAGCCGCGGTAGGCGCCCGACACTTTCGTGTAGTTGTTGGCCAGGTGGCAGCCGAACTGCTTCTGCGTGTAGGTGATCGAGCCTGACTTGTTCAGGCTCATCAGGTACTCGTTCTGGTTCAAGAACTGTGTCGCGTTGCCGTCGCCGGTGAAGATGTAGGTGTAGTTGGCGCGCCCCAGTTCGAACGGGTCGGTCGTGCTGGTGCTTTTCGACACGGAGAGGCCCAGTTGGCGGTCGTCCATCGTGTAGGCTCCCGTTTCCTTCGAAGCCTCCACGCAGTCGATAGCCTCCTTGGCAGCGTCCATCGCGCGTTTCCACTTCTCGGCGTCGTAGGTCTGGTTGATCAGGTGCGTGCCGTCCTTGTTGACGAAATCGGCGTAGAATTCCGAATTGCCGTTCACCAGCGGCGATGCGGCGTAGAGCAGCAGGCGGGCGCGGTAGGCCAGCGCCGTGGCCTTGATGGCGCGGCCGTACGCGATGGGACCCCAGTAGTCGGGCAGCATGTCGGCGGCCTTGCGGAACTCCTCCTCGATGAAATTGACGCACTCGTCGTAGGTGCTGCGCGGCACGTTCACGCTGCTGGCCGGCGCATTCAGGTCGATCTCCTCCCGGGCCAGTACGATCGGACCGTAGTACTCCAGCAGGATCTGGTGCAGGTGGGCGATCAGGAAGTGCGCCTCGCCCGACCAGTAGCGCAGGTTGGCCTCCGAGATGTCGGGAACAGAACCTATGTTGTTCAGGAAGTTGTAGGCATAACGGATGCCTTCGTAGATGTTGTACGAGTAGTTGCCCGTCGGAAGTCCCGAGGTCGTTCCCCACATGTTGAAGTAGGTGTTCGTCGGGGACTCCTGCGAGGTGGCGTATACGAGGCTCTTCCACGAGAAATAACGCACCGATCCGTAGTAACTCGAAATCAGGTCGTCGCCGCCGCTCAGGTCGGGCATGGCCTGCGCATGGAACAGGTCGGGGCACTTGCCGTAGACCATGAAGAGCATCTTTTCGGCCTGGGCCTGGGTCTTGTAGATGTCGTCCTGCGTGGGACTGCCCTCGGGAACGACATCCAGGAAATCGCAGGATGCGGCCGCGAGAAGGAGGGCTAACGCCATTGCTATTTTTTTCATAACGGTATCTTCTTTTGGATTAGAATTGGTATTGAACGCCGATTTTCGCCGTCCGCTGCAACGGGTAGGACAGGCCGTGGCCGCCGCCCTTTTCGGGGTCCCAGTAGTCGAACGGGGAGATGACGAAGAGGTTGTTGCCCGACAGGTAGACGCGGAGTTTCTTGATGGTGTAGCCCAGCTCCACGGTTTTCAGGCGCAGGTATTTGGCGTCGTGGATGTAGAAGGTCGAACTCTGGGTGTTGTTGGAGCTTAACTGCGAGGTCAGGCGCGGATAGGCCGCGTCGGCGCGGTTGTTGTCCTCCGACCAGTGGTTGTCGGCGATGTACTGCGTGATGCCGTAGCCGAAGTGCGAGGCGTCGCAGAACGGGTGCATGTTGTACATCCGCAGCGATACGTTGGATGCGCCCTGGAACATGAACGAGAAGTCGAGCCTGCGCCACTTCACCGTCGCGCCGATGCCGTACTGGATTTCGGGAACGGTCGGGCTGCCGGCCGTCGTCACGTCGTTGCCGTCGACGATGCCGTCGCCGTTCAGGTCGCGGTACTTGATGTCGCCGACCGTGTAGTTGCCGAACTGCTGTTTGGGCGAGTTGTCGATCTCCTCCTGCGAGGTGAACAGCCCGTCGGCGACCAGCACGCCGGTGATGGCGTTGACCGGATGTCCCACGACCGACATGTAGTCGTACATCAGGTCGCCTTCATCCTTCTCGACCACTTCGTTGCGCGAGAAGGTGAACGTGCCGCGCAGGCTCAGCGACCAGTCCTTGTTGAACTGCTTGTTGTAGACGGCCGAAAGGTCGACGCCGTGCGATTTCACACGTCCGATATTGCCGTAGGGCGTAACGCCCAGCAGGCCCGTCGACGAAGGCAGCGAGGTGCGCCGCATGAAGATGCCCGTACGGTCTTCGGTGAAGTAGGCGGCTTCGATGTTCAGCGCGTTGAACAGTCCCAGTTCGAGACCGACGTCGAGTTTCTTGGCCTCCTCCCACGTCGCGTTGGGGTTGCCGTAGGTGGTGATCTTCGGGCCTTTGCCCTGGGAGTTCCAGTTGTAGTAGAATCCCGATTCCTCGCCCATGGCCACGATGGAGCGGTAGGGGAAGCGCTCGCCCAAGGCGTCGTTGCCCGCCAGACCGTACGATACGCGGATCTTCAGGTTGCTGACCGTCTTGCGGATGCCGTCCCAGAACGACTCGTTGGAGATCACCCAGCCGGCCGCCGCCGAGGGGAAGAAACCCCAGCGTTTGCCGGGAGCGAAGTTCTCCGAGCCGTTGTAGCCGAAGCTGGCCTCGAACAGGTAGCGGTTGTCGAATCCGTAGGTCACGCGGCCTGCCATGCCCTGCTCGCGGTAGGGCAGCAGGTTCTCCTCGCTCGTGCCGGCGATGTTGTTCTTCTTCTCGTTCATGCGGTAGACGAACATGGCTCCCACGTCGTGTTTGCCGAATTTGCGGGCGTAGTTCAGCGAGGCTTGCAGCGCGTAGCGGCGGTGGCCGCCGTTGCCGTCGGTGCTGGTCAGGTAGGTCGTGCCCGTGTCGCCGATCGAGTTGGTGATGAGATTGGCCGTGCCGTCGGGGTTGAGCGAACTGCCGTCCTCGACCTTGAAATAATAGGGGGTTGCCGTGCGGTAGGTCGCCGAATAGGTGTAGTTGTAGAATGACGCCGTGAGGTTGGCGCTCAAGCCCTTGGTGAAGAAATCCAGGTTCTGGTCCAGCGTGAAGGCCGTCGTCATGTAGGAGTAGTAGCGCTTGCCGTAGCCGCGGGACAGCTTGGCCAGCGGGTTGAGGTCGGTGGCGCCGGTGTCCCACGAGGCGTTGTTGCCGTAGCGCACGAACGTGTCGCCCTCTTCGGCCGGGAGCGTGGCCGGGAAACGTACCGGATTGGCGCGCATCGAGTAGTAGAACAGGTTGCCGATGTCCTCGATCGGGCGGGTGTTGTACTCCAGCTGGGCGTTGACCTTGATGCCGACGACCGTCGTCTTGGTGATGTTGGCGCTGACGTTGCTCTGGAAGATGTATTTCTGGTGGTTCATCTTCACGTCGTAGGGGTTCTGCTCGATGTCGGCGATGATGCCGTTTTCGTTCGAGACCGCTGCGTTGAGGAAGTAGCTGACCTTACGGCCGCCGCCGCGGATGTTGAGGTTGAGGTTCTGGTTGACCGAGAAATCCTTGAACATCAGGTCGTACCAGTCGTTGTTCGGATAGAGGTACTTGTTGAGTCCCGCCTTTGTGCCGTTGATCTTGTCGGCCGAGTAGAACGGCTGGTAGGCGTGGAGCGTTCCGGTCTCCTTGGCGGTGTTGAAGACGGCCTCGTTGTAGAGCTGCATGTAGGTCACGCCGTCGGCCACCTGCTGTACCATCGTGGGCATCGAGAAGGTGTTTTCCAGACGGACCGAGACGTTCATCTTCTCCGAGTTGCGGCCGTTTTTCGTGTTGATGAGGATGACGCCGTTGGCGCCGCGCGAACCGTAGACCGAGGTCGCCTGGGCGTCCTTGAGCACCGAGAACGACTCGATCGACTCGGGAGGCATGTTGTTGAGCATGTTGCTCAACACCTCCACGCCGTCGAGGATGATCAGCGGCGCGTTGCTCGACCCGAAGGTCGAAATGCCGCGGATGTAGAACGAGGCGCTGTCGTAGCCGGGTTCGCCCGAGGTCTGGCGCGAGATCATGCCGGCGATGTTGCCGGCGAACGCCGTGGTCAGCGAACTGGAGGTGATATTCAGGTCGGAGGGTTTTACGGAGGTGATCGAAGCGACCATCGACTCCTTTTTCTGCGTGCCGTAGCCGATGACCACGACTTCGTCGAGCGCGTTGCTCTGCTCGGCGAGCGATACGAGTTTGAACAGCTCGGTGTCCTCGACGTGGAGCTTCTTCGTGTCGAAACCGACGTACGAGAAGGTCACGTATTTCGATTTGGCGGGAATGGTGAAGGTGTACGAGCCGTCGCCGTTGGTGATCGTGCCGGCCGTCGTTCCTTCGACGTAGATCATCACGCCGGCCAGCGGGGAGTTGTCGGTGCCGGAGATCACCGTGCCGCTGACCGTTTGGGCGACGTCGCGCGAACCGCTGGCGGCCTGGTAGATGCGGACCTGCGTGCCGCCGACCGAATACTGAAGGCCGACGTCGGGCAGGATCTGGTCGAGAATCCGGTTTGCGCTTACGTTTTTCTCCCTGACCGTTACGACCTTGGTCAGGATCGGTTTTACTTCATCCGCATAGATGAACCGCAGATCGCTCTGCGCCTCGATGGATTCGAGGACCTCCCGGATGCTTGCATCGGCTGCATCTATCGTTACATAGATGCTCCGGATCTGTGCGAGGAGATTTCCCCCCCCCACGCGAGGCATAGGGTTCCGGACAGCAGCAGCGCGGCGACGAATCGCAGGACTGCCGGAAAATGCCCGTTCCCGGGTGCTTTTTGGCGAGTTTCTTCCATAATGGTTTTAATTGGTTCTGGTTAGTAATTGGTGTGGTTTCGAAATACAGAGTGCATGGTTTGGACCGTTTTTTGGGCCGGATGTGTGTGTTTTGTAGGAGCAAATTGAATTTAAGGGTTTTGTGGACTATTCCATTTGCAAATATAGAAATTATGCAATAAAATGCAAGCATTTCTTTGATTTTGATTTTTTCTTTTTGGAAGAAGGAGTGTTTTGAATCGAAATTGATGCGCCTGCGTCGCTTCCGGGTGGAGTTTGCCGGGCGCGGGGTGCGTTCTTCGGAAAAAATGGTTACTTTTGCCGAAAACAATCCGGCATGGAACAGCACGAAACCGACGAAAAATTCATGCGCCTGGCACTAAACGAGGCGCAAAAGGCGTTAAAACAACAGGAGGTGCCCATCGGTGCGGTCGTCGTGGCCGGCGGTGCGGTGATCGGGCGGGGGCACAACCTCGTCGAAACCCTGGCCGACCCCACGGCCCACGCCGAGATGCAGGCCCTGACGGCCGCTGCCGCGACGCTCGGGGGCAAGTATTTGCAGGAGTGCACGCTCTACGTCACGGTCGAGCCGTGCATCATGTGCGCCGGGGCGATCGGATGGGCGCAGGTGAGCCGCGTGGTGTGGGGCGCCGACGATCCCAAGAAGGGCTTCCGGCGTTACTCTGAGGCGGTGTTCCACCCCAGGACGACCGTGGCGCGGGGGGTGCTCCGGGAGGAGTGCGAGGAGTTGATGAACGGTTTTTTCGCGGGTTTGCGCGGATAGATTTGGTAAAAAAGGAATTTTTTTTATACTTTTGCATCCAACGCGTTTCGGACAGGGGCGCATGAACTGAAAAACTTATAAAATCGAATAGAAAAAGCAATGAAAAAGTTATTTGTATCGGTTGTCGCGCTGTTGGCGGCGGTGTCGCTCTCGGCGCAGGATGTTACTGCAATCTACAACGAAGCCGCAGCAGCTTTCGGCGCCAAGGATTTCGCAGGCGCGGCCGCGAAGTTCGAACAGGTGATCGAGCAGGGGCTGGACAGCGAGGAGGCCGCGTCGCTGGTGGCCACGGCCAAGACGACGCTTCCCAAATGCTACTTTATGATGGGCGGCGGAGCGATCCGGACCAAGAACTACGACGAGGCGCTGAAGAATTTCACCAAATCGGCGGAGCTGGCCGAACTCTACGGCGACATGAGCCAGATGGCCAAGGCCAACGGCTGGGTGGCCAAGATCTATCAGATTCAGGGCGGCGACGCTTTCAACAACAAGGACTATGCGACCGCCGCAGGCGTGTTCGAGAAGGGCTACAAGGCCGACCCGGACAATACCGCGATGGCGCTGAACCTCGCCATGAGCTACTGCGAGATGGGCGAGTACGAGAAGGGTATGGACATCTACGAGGCGGTGGCCGCCAAGACGCACCCCAAGTATGCCGATGACGCCGCCAAGGCCAAGGAGATGATCGCCCTCTACACCAATAACAAGGTGGCCACGCTTCAGGCTGCCAACGATTTCGACGGTATCATCGCGATGGCCGACGCGCTGCTGGCGAAGAACGCCGAAAACGCTCTGGCGCAGAAGGTCCGCTTGCAGGCTTATGCCAGCAAGAAGGATTACAACAAGGTGATCGAGCTGGGCGAGGCTGCCGCCAAGGTGCAGACCGATCCCGAGGATGTGAGCCTGATGTACCTGACGCTGGGCGCCGCCTACAACGCCAAGGAGATGAAGCCGCAGGCCATCGAGGCCTTCCGGAAGGTGACGGCGGGACCGGCTGTCGAGAGTGCGAAAGCCGCGTTGGCCGAACTAACCAAATAGCCTGCGGGCCGCAGGAGGAAGAGGGCGGCCTGCCGGGTTTTCCGAAGGGCCGCAGACAGTGAGCCTCCGGCCCCATGAAATAAACCGCAGAGCGGGTTCCGGATTTCCGGAACCCGCTTTTTCGTGCCGGAGCGGGGGGCTGGTTCAGCGTTCCGACGGCTCTTCGGGTGCGGCGTTTCGAAGGGCGTTTTCTCGGATGCGGGTCAGTCCGCTGCGCGTCAGCGGCGTGCGGCCGCAGAGGGCTTCGAACGCCGCTTCATCCATGCCGAGCCACGTCGCGGCGTCCATCGCCAGCGGGTCGAACACGGCATCGAACGCCGCGTTGCGGTGCTGCGGGGCGCGGCGGTTCCAGGGGCAGAGGCTCTGGCACGCGTCGCAGCCGAAGATCCAGCCGTGAAGGTCCGTTTGACCGGGCTGTTCCCGCTCGATGGTGCGGCACGAGATGCAGCGGCCCGTGTCGATGGTCCGGTCCGGGGCGACGGCTCCCGTGGGGCAGTTGTCGATGCAGCTGCGGCAGGTTCCGCAGCGCGACCCTTCGAACGGCGCGTCGTAGCGGTCGGTCTCTTCGGTGAGAATCAGCTCGCCCAGCACGACGTAGCTCCCGTATTGCGGCGTGACGAGCAGCGACTGCCGGCCGATCCACCCCAGCCCGGCCTCTACGGCCAGCTGCTTTTCGGCCAGCGGCGCGGTGTCGACGAAGGCGCGGCCTCCCAGACCGGGGTGCGCCGCGCGCAGGGCGTCGAGCATCCCGCCGAGCATCGTCCGGAGGGTGGCGTGGTAATCCGCCGCGCAGGCGTAGGAGGCCACCTTCGTCCGGTGCCCGGGCGGATAGCCCTCGCCGACGCGGTTTTTGTACGACACGGCGCAGACCACGGCCGTGCGTGCGCCTTCGACCAGCCGGCGCGCGTCGAAGCGTTTGTCGACGTTGCGTTCCAGATAGCCCAGCGACGATTGGCGGCCGCGGGCCAGCCATGCGCGGAACAGCGCCTCGTTTTCGGCCAGATGGCGGCACGGGGCGATGCCGCAGAGGTCGAACCCTGCGCCGACGGCGAGCCGTTTGATGTACAGATGGTCGATCATCGTGATAATTAATGTCAAAAATAGTGTTTTTTAGCCGGAAATTAGTAATTTCGCCCCAAACTTTTGCGTTATCCGAACGTAGCTAAAAAAGAACACATGATGACTATCAATACACTGTACGAACTGGTCCGCAACAGCGTGGAGAAGTTCGCGTCGAAGGTCGCTTTCTCGATGTACGAGGGCGATGACGTGACTTATGCCGAGGTGGGCCGTCGTATCGCCAGGGTGCAGGAAATCCTCACCGGAGCGGGGCTTCGCGCCGGGGACAAGGTGGCTCTCCTGAGCAGCAACATGCCCAACTGGGGCATCAGCTATTTCGCCGTCACGTCGGCGGGCATGGTGGCCGTGCCGATCCTGCCCGACTTCTCGGGCGAGGAGCTGGACATGATCATCGAGCATTCGGAGGCCAAGGCCCTGCTCGTGTCGGACAAACTTTTCACCAAGCTCTCGAAGCAGACCATCGAGCGGCTCAACGTGGCGGTCCGCACCAAGAACCTCGGCGTCATCTCGCAGCGCGTCCGCGGGGAAGGCTCGACGGGCGTTCCCCGGCCCGACGACCTGGCCGTGATCATCTACACGTCGGGAACCACTTCGAAGCCCAAGGGCGTGATGCTGACCCATGCGGCGCTCTGCGCGCAGGTCGACATCTCCGCCTCGATCTTCCCGGTCGACGGCGGCGACACGTTCCTTTCGGTGCTGCCCCTCTCGCACACCTACGAGTGCTCCATCGGCATGATCTATCCCTTCTCGATGGGCGCGCGGGTGGTCTACCTCGACCGTCCGCCCACGGCCTCGGCGCTGATGCCCGCCCTGCGGGCGATCCGCCCGACGGTCATGCTGATCGTGCCGCTGATCATCGAGAAAATCTACCGCCACCAGGTGCTCGCCAAGTTCAATTCCAACTCCTTCTGGCGCACGCTCTACCGCATCGGCTTCATGCGCCGCTACCTCCACCGCGTCGCGGGCGGGAAACTGATGAAGCTCTTCGGCGGCCGTCTGCGCTTCCTGGGAATCGGGGGTGCGAAACTCGACGGCGGGGCCGAGAAATTCCTGCTCGAAGCCCGCGTCCCCTATGCCATCGGCTACGGGCTGACCGAGACCGCACCGCTGCTGGCCGGCGCGGCCCCTTCGATGGTGCGGCTGGGATCGACCGGTCCCCAGGCCCCGGGCGTCGAACTGCGGCTGGAGAACGTCAACCCCGAGACCCGTCAGGGCGAGATCGTGGCCCGCACGCCGAGCGCGATGGTGGGCTATTTCAAGAATCCCGAGGCTACGAAGGAGGCTTTCACGGCCGACGGATGGTTCCGCACGGGCGACCTCGGGGAGCTGGACAAGGACGGCTGGCTCTACATCAAGGGCCGTCTGAAGAACATGATCGTGGGTCCCGGCGGCGAGAACATCTATCCCGAGGACATCGAGACGGTGCTTAACTCGCACGTCTGCATCGCCGATTCGATCGTCACGGAGCAGGAGGGCCGCCTGATCGCCCTGGTGCACTTCAACCGCGAGGAGATCGAGTCGATGATCGACGACTGGCGCGAGGAGTGGGAGAGCAAGAAGGAGGCCTGGGAGGCCAAGACCGAACAGCTGAAGAAGGAGATCATGGATTTCGTCAACGCCAAGGTCAACCGTTTTTCGCGGATCTCGGAGGTCGTTGAGGAGAAGGAGGATTTCATCAAGACCCCCACGCATAAGATCAAGCGTTTCCTTTACAACAAGAACAAGAACGGCCAGACTCCGGACCAGCCTGCCGCCGGAAAATAAGCAAAGCCCCCGCTCCGAGAGCGGGGGCTTTTTCTTAATCCGGAGCAGCCGGAGCGTTTCCGCGGGGCGGTCGGCTTTCGGCGAGGGGCCGGGGCGCTTTCGAGGGGCCGCTTCACTTGAGGTGGATGCCGTGGGCGGCGCACTCGGCGATCATCCGCTCGGGCCAGATGCTGACCTGGACTTCGCCGATATGGGCGCAGCGCAGGTAGAACATGCAGAGGCGCGACTGGCCGATGCCGCCGCCGATCGAGAGCGGCAGCCGTCCTTCGAGCAGCAGGCGGTGGAACTCCATTTCGCGTCGCTCGGGACATCCGCAGATCGCAAGCTGGCGTTCGAGGGTTTCGGCGTCGACGCGGATGCCCATGCTCGAAAGTTCGAAGGCGCTCTCCAGCACCGGGTTCCACACGATGATGTCGCCGTTGAGTCCTTTGTAACCGCCTTCGGTCGGGGTGCTCCAGTCGTCGTAGTCCGGGGCGCGTCCGTCGTGCCGCTGCCCGTCGGAAAGTTCGCCGCCGATGCCGATGAGGAACAGCGCGCCGTATTTGCGGGCCGCCGCCTGCTCGCGCTCCTTGGGCGTCAGCGCGGGGAACTCCTGCAACAACTCCTCGGCCTGCAGGAACGTGATTCGCTCGGGCAGTATGGGCGTGATGTGCGGATAGAGTTCGTAAACCTCCTCCTCGACGGCTTTCATCGCCTCGTAGATCGTTTCGACGGTCGCTTTCAGGAAGTTCAGGTTGCGCTCTTCGGGGCGCATCGTGCGTTCCCAGTCCCACTGGTCGACGTAGAGCGAGTGGATGTTGTCCAGCTCCTCGTCGGCGCGGATGGCGTTCATGTCGGTGTACAGCCCGTATCCCGGGGCGATCTTGTAGGTCCCCAGTTTCATGCGTTTCCATTTGGCCAGCGAGTGCACCACCTCGGCCCGGCGGTCGCCCAGATCGCGGATCGGGAACGACACGGCGCGCTCCACGCCGTTCAGGTCGTCGTTGATGCCCGTGCCCGAAAGGACGAACAACGGCGCCGTGACGCGGCGTAGGCGCAGGCGGCGGGCCAGCATGTCGGGAAAAATCTCCTTGAGATAGGTGATGGCCTGCTCCATCGTTTCGGGAGCGAGCTTGGCCGTATAGTCTTCCGGAATGAAAAGCGGCATAAGTTTAGGGTTTGGATTCGTGAAAAACGGTTTATTTTGCAAATATAGTGAAAGGTGAGGGCAATTGGGAGTGTTCAGGCTCAAAAAATGTCGGTTTTAACCGCGGAACCGGATTTTGGCCTGCCCGAAATCCGTTCCGGGTGGGCGGCCGCATAAAAATAACGCACGTAACAGAAGCGTTACGTGCGTTATTTCATTTCCGGTTCCGGTTATTTCGCGGCGGGCAGCAACGCCGAGTCGGGCTGCTGGCGTTTGTCGCCCACGTCGATCAGGTTCTCCTCGGAGACCCCCAGCGAACGGTAGTAGTCGTTCAGTTCGGCCACCACCTCCTTGCGGTCGGCGTAGCTGGCCAGGTAGTAGATGTCGCCCAGCTGGTCGAGCTTCTCGTCGATAAGGCCCGAGACCATGTCGCCCTGCGCCCCTTCGAAACGGAGGTAGTGCTCGATGTATTCGATCAGCGTCTGGGCATACTCCCTCAAGAGGGCGTCGCCCTTCGCGGCGGCTTCCTTGTCGCCCATGGCCGAAGCGGCGTAATAGGCCTCCAGGAAGGGGTAGGTGTTGGTGTCGGTGAAGCGCACCTGCGAGGTCGGCATCCGCTCCAGCCCCAGGTCGAGCAGCTCGACGGCCTCTGCGACGCGGTTCTGCCGCAGCAGCTCCTTGGCCACGCGGGCGAAGGCGTCGCGGGCGTGCGAGGCCGAAAGGTTGTACTGGATGAAGTAGTCGGCGTAGACCCGCGGGTCTTCGAGGTTGCCGTAGCGGAACGTGTCGCGCAGCAGCGGCGCGGCGTAGTCGGCGTCGATGCGTCCGATCTCGTAGGGGTTCTGCGTCGGGGTGAGGATCGGCACCAGGCGGTAGGCGTAGCCGTCGAACTGGAGGTAGTCCATCAGCCCGAAGTCCTGGAGAATGTAGACCTGCGTCATGTAGATCGGGCGTTTCCAGTCGAAGTTGGCCAGCATGTCGAGGATCATCAGCTGGTTCTTGTCCAGCGAATTTTTCTTGATGTTGATGAACACCGTGTCGACCATCTTGTCGCGGTCCTTTTCGGCCACGATGCCCGACGCCAGGGCGTTCTCCTTGTTCACCGGCAGGGCGATGCGCTTGGCGGGGATGTAGTCGGCCAGCGTGCCGTCGGCGAGTTTGACCTTGCTGCGGGGGTCGTCGCTGCGCACGAAGTCGATCACCTCCTTGATCTCCACCGGGCGGTCGATGCTGTTGGTGACGTAGATCATGTCGTTGTTGAAGGTGTACTTGTGCTTGGGCAGCGAGAAGGGGACGCCGGGAGCGTCGTTGGCCTTGGTCTTCATCTCGTCGATGTACCACTCGCCGCCGAGGTAGGAGGTGTTCATAATCCGCACGTCGGGGCGCACGCCGTAGACCTCCTGATTGTTCCACAGCGGGAAGGTGTCGTTGTCGCCGTAGTTGAGGATGATCGAGTTGGGGAGCGTCGACTGGAGGTAGTTCCAGCCGATGTCGCGGGCCATCGTGCGGTGCGAACGGTCGTGGTCGTCCCAGTTCTGGGCCGCGAGGATGGCCGGGACGCTCATTGCGACGACCGTTGCCGCGGCTGCCGTCGCCACGTTGTCGCGCTTCGAGAGCCGGGCGATCAGGTCGCGCAGGGCCAGCACGCCGAATCCGATCCAGATCGAGAAGGCGTAGAACGATCCCGCATAGACGTAGTCGCGTTCGCGCGGCTCGCCGGGCGAGGTGTTGAAGTAGAAGACCAGCGCGATGCCCATCATCACGAACAGCCACAGCACGATCGAGAAGTTGCGCTGGTCGCGGTTCAACTGGTAGACGAGTCCGATGAGTCCCAGCAGGAAGGGGAGGAAATAATAGGTGTTCCGGCCCTTGTTTTCGGCGATTTCGCGCGGCAGGTTGTCCTGCGGGCCGACGTATTTCTCGTCGATCCAGCGGATACCCGAGAGCCAGTTGCCGTCGGTGATCGTCGTGCGCGAAGGCTGTATGTCGCTCTGGCGTCCCACGAAGTTCCACATGAAATAGCGCCAGTACATGTACGAAAGCTGGTAGTTGAAGAAGAAATGGACGTTTTCCCAGAACGTCGGTTCGGTGACCGTGCGGGTTTCGCCGTAGGAGTCGGTGTAGGCCCGTTTGCGTCCGAAGTCGAGCGTCTCGCCGCGCATGGGACGCCCCTGTGCGTCGCGCAGGACCTCGCCCTTGTCGTCGCGCAGCGTCTCGGTCTTGGTGCGGTAGGCGGCCCACTCCTTGTAGGCCTTTTCACCCTTCGAGTAGTTCCACATGCGGGGGAAGAGCTGCATGAACTCCGGAGCGTGGGTGTAGCCCGTGAGCACCGTGGCGGTCTTGTACTTGCCGTCCTCGTCCAGATACCACACCTTCTTCTCCTTCACGCCCTCGGGGGGAGCCGAATACTGCGCGCCGTACAGCAGCGGGCGGTCGCCGTACTGGTCGCGGTTCAGGAGCGACAGCAGGGCGTGGGGGTTGTTGGGGTTGTTGGAGTTCATCGGCGGGTTCGCCGCGGCGCGGATGGTCACCGAGGCGTAGGAAGAGTAGCCGACGAGAATCATCGTCGTCGAGAGCAGGATGATGTTGAGCAGCACGCGGCCCCGTTTGTGGGCGGCCCATGCGGCCCATCCCAGGCCGATGATCAGCGCCAGCGCGAAGAGCGTGATGCCCGAGTTGACCGGCAGGCCGAACGTGTTGACGAACAGCGTGTCGATCTGCGCCCCGATCCAGACGGTGTAGGGGATGATGATGTTGTTGACGAAGACGATCATCGCCCCGGACACGAGCGTCGAGAGGGCGATGCCTCGCCAGGTCACCGTGGCGGTCTTGCGGAAGTAGTAGATGAAGACCAGCGCGGGGATGCAGAGCAGGTTGAGGATGTGCACGCCGATCGAGAGGCCCATCAGGTAGGCGATCAGCA
>ERZ833963.1991-NODE-1991-length-21421-cov-7.030703_pt1 | contig 21421 bp, 19 predicted proteins | sample MGYA00519693_ERZ833963 | MGnify/ENA primary metagenome ERZ833963 (study PRJEB31850, sample SAMEA3708748) | human gut metagenome | biome: human gut; feature: human-associated habitat; material: faeces | place: China | collected 2014 ... | reverse complement strand
GTTCGATCCGGGTCCCCAGGGCCTCGGCCTGGCTGTACAGCCGCTCCGCCAGTTCAGCGCCGGACACGGCGGGCAGGCCCGGAAAGTTTTCCACCTTGGGAGAGGAGGCGATCTGCCCGCCGAAGCTCTCCCGTTCCAGCAGCAGAACGGACTTTCCTGCCCGGCGGGCGTAGACGGCGGCGGTGAGCCCGGCCGGGCCGCCGCCCACGATAATGATGTCGAAATACTGGTCCATAGATGTTCCTCTCTGATGACTGACAGAAGATAAGGGAGACTTCGCAGCCCCCCACATAGTAACCGCTGTACCGCGGGTGCTGCTCCGCAGAGACGGCATTTTGGAGCTCGGAAAAGGAGGGACGAGAGTCCCTCCTTTTTCGTTGTTTACACGCTCTGCGAAGTGGCGAATTTTTTGATGGTGGAGGCGTTCACCAGCTTCTCCACCTGCTCTCCGTGGCGGACGATCAGGGTGGGGGCCTGCTGGATACCGTACCGGGCCACCAGCTCCCGATGCTCGTTCACGTCCATCACCTGATAGGCGATGCCCGCCTTCTCCAGCTCCCGCTTGGCGATGCTGCAGTTGGGGCAGGTCTTGGTGGTGAAGAGGAACAGGCCGTCCTCGCCCCACTCCGCCGGTGTGCTGGGCGCGGTGCCGGCTGCGGGCTCCGTCGCAGCATCCCGGTCGCAGAGGCGGCGGCCCTCCAGCCGGGAGTTCTCCACCTGGTACTCCTGCCGGTCCTTGAACTCCTGGACCTTGCCGTCGTTCCAGTTCTGGACAGGGCGGTAATAGCCGGTGATGCGGCTCCACACCTCGCAGGTCTTCCCACACTTGGGGCAGGTAAAGTGCTCGCCCGAGAGATAGCCGTGGTCCGGACAGATGGAGTAGGTGGGGGACATGGTGTAGTAGGGGAGCTTGAAATTCTCCGCGATCTTCCGCACCAAATTGGCAGCCGCCTTCCAGTCCGGCAGCTTCTCACCCAAAAAGGCGTGGAACACAGTGCCGGAGGTGTACAGGGTCTGCAGGTCATCCTGGATGGCCAGGGCCTCGAAGATGTCGTTGGTGTAGCCCACCGGCAGGTGGGAGGAGTTGGTGTAATAAGGCGTGTCACCGGGGTTCTTGGCAGCGGTGATGATATCGGGATACAGTGCCACGTCATGCTTGGCCAGCCGGTAGGTGGTGGACTCGGCGGGGGTGGCCTCCAGGTTGTAGAGGTCGCCGTACTGCTCCTGATAGTCCATCAGTCGCTCCCGCATGTGGTTCAGCACGTCCTTGGCAAAGGCCTGGGTCTCCGGATGGGTCAGGTCCTTCCGCAGCCACTTGGCGTTCAGACCCACCTCGTTCATGCCGATGAGGCCGATGGTGGAGAAGTGGTTGCCAAAGGTCCCCAGATAGCGCTTGGTATAGGGGTAGAGCCCCGCCTCCAGCAGCTTGGTGATGACGGTGCGCTTCACCTTCAGGCTCCGGGCGGCGATGTCCATCATGTGGTCCAGCCGCTCATAGAACTCCTCCGGCGTCTGGGAGAGGTAGGCGATCCGGGGCAGATTGATAGTCACCACGCCCACGGACCCGGTGGACTCGCCGGAGCCGAAGTAGCCGCCGGACTTCTTCCGCAGCTCCCGCAGATCCAGCCGCAGGCGGCAGCACATGCTGCGCACGTCAGAAGGCTCCATGTCAGAGTTGATGTAGTTGGAGAAATAGGGGGTGCCGTACTTGGCGGTCATCTCGAACAGGAGGCGGTTGTTCTCCGTGTCGGACCAGTCAAAGTCGCGCGTGATGGAATAGGTGGGGATGGGATACTGGAAGCCCCGGCCGTCGGCGTCGCCCTCGGTCATGATCTCGATGAACGCCTTGTTCACCATATCCATTTCCTTCTTGCAGTCGCCGTAAGTGAAATCCTGCTCTTTGCCGCCTACGATGGCCGGCAGGTTCTCCAGGTCACGGGGCACGGTCCAGTCCAGGGTGATGTTGGAGAACGGCGCCTGGGTACCCCAGCGGGAGGGAGTGTTCACGCCGAACACAAAGGACTGGATACACTGTTTAACCTCTTTCTGGGAGAGGTTGTCCACTTTCACAAAGGGGGCCAGATAGGTGTCAAAGGAGCTGAACGCCTGGGCACCGGCCCACTCGTTCTGCATGATGCCCAGGAAGTTCACCATCTGGTTGCAGAGAGTGGAGAGGTGGCTGGCCGGGGTGGAGTTGATCTTGCCCGGGATACCCAGGCCCTGCTGGATCAGCTGCTTCAAACTCCAGCCGGCGCAGTAGCCGGTGAGCATGGAGAGGTCGTGGAGGTGGATGGCGCCGCTCTTGTGGGCGTCGGCAATCTCCTGGTCATAGATTTCAGAGAGCCAGTAGTTGGCGGTGATAGCGCCGGAGTTGGAGAGGATCAGGCCGCCCACGGAGTAGGTGACGGTGGAGTTCTCCTTCACCCGCCAGTCGTTGATATGCAGGTAGTTGTCCACCAGCTCCTTGTAGTCCAGCATGGTGGAGTTCAGGTTGCGGATCTTCTCCCGCTGCTTGCGGTAGAGAATGTAGGCCTTGGCCACGTCGGCATAGCCTGCCTTGCTGAGAATGTCCTCCACGCTGTCCTGAATGTCTTCCACGGTGATCTTGCCGTCATGGATCTTATCCTGGTAATCCGCCGTGACCCTCAGGGCCAGGAGATCAATGATGTCCGGATTGTACTCCATGTGGGTGGCCTCAAAGGCCTTGGTGATGGCGGTGCTGATCTTGGAGATGTCGAAAGAGGCGATCTTTCCATCCCGCTTGACGACCTGATACATGAAACCCCTGCTTTCTCTATGATAAATTCAATTCCCTGCTCCTGACAAGTCAATGGGCGCTGACGCGCCCCGTATTTCCCATTCTACCACTTCCTGGGGGCTTGTCAATTAGAAATGCCACTATATCTTGTATGCATTTTCTGTGAAAACGCTGAATTTTTCCATATCTAGTCAATGCCGCGCAGCTCCACAGCTCCAAAGAACGGCCGGACCCGCTCCGCAAAGCCCTGCAGCTGCTCTGCTGTAAAGCCGTGATATCCCCGGCCGATCAGATTGCCGGAGTCCACAAAGTTCTGAAGATAGTACCGGGGTGCCCCTGCCAGCCAGGCGGCGATGGCGTCCAGGTCCTCCGGCCTGTGGAGCTCCCGCACCAGGGTGGTGCGGAACTCATAGTCCACGGTGCTTTTCCGCAGCAGACGGATGCTCTCCTCCACCGGGGCGGGGTTGAAGCCCGGTATGCCGACGGTTTCGGCATACCGCGCCGGAGCGTTTTTCACGTCCATGGCCACATAGTCCACAAGGCCCTGGTTCAGGATCTCCGCCAGCCGGGCAGGATCACAGCCGTTGGTATCCAGCTTCACGGCAAAGCCCAGTTCCCGCACCTTCCGCAGAAAATCCGCTGCGTCCGGCTGGAGCAGCGGCTCCCCGCCGGTGAGGACCACCCCGTCCAAAAGCCCCCGGCGGGAGGCCAGGAAGTCCAGCACCTCCTGCTCCGGGATCTCCGGCGTCTCCGCCAGCCGGGTCACCAGCAATGCGTTGTGGCAGAAGGGGCACCGCAGGTTGCAGCCGCCGGTGAACACCGTGGCCGCCAGCTTTCCCGGGTAGTCCACCATGGCCAGTTTCTGAAGTCCGTGAATGTGCATGGCCGGATCCCTCCATAAGCACAAGATGTTGCTATTCTAAACTGATTTTTCCACAAGAACAAGTGGTGGACGCAACAAAGACAAAAAAGTTCCCGGAGGCAGAGCCTCCGGGAACGGGAAAGACGGGATTCAATTCTTGCGGAACCGGGAGAGGAAGTCCTGCGTCTCCTGTTTCTGGGGATTGCCGAAAACCTGCTCCGGCGTGCCCTCCTCGCAGATGACGCCCTGGTTCATGTACACCACATGGCTGCTGACGTCCCGGGCGAAGGCCATCTCGTGAGTCACCACCAGCATGGTCATGCCCTCCTGAGCCAGCGCCTGCATGACGTTCAGCACCTCGCCCACCATTTCCGGGTCCAGAGCGGAGGTAGGCTCATCGAACAGCAGCACCTCCGGGTCCATGGCCAGTGCCCGGGCGATGGCCACCCGCTGCTTCTGACCGCCGGAGATCTGTCGGGGCTTGGCGTTGATATAGGGCGCCATACCCACCTTTTCCAGATACTTCAAAGCCTGCTGCCGGGCCTCCTCCTTGCTGCGCTTGAGGACATTCATCTGTCCCACCATGCAGTTTTTGAGGACCGACATATTGTTGAACAGGTTGAAGGACTGGAACACCATACCCACATGGGAGCGGTACTCCGGGGCATTGACGCCCCGGCCCGCCACGTCGGTACCGTGGTAAAGGATCTGTCCGCTGCTGGGGGTCTCCAGCAGGTTGACACACCGCAGCAGCGTGGACTTGCCAGAGCCGGAAGCGCCGATGATGGAAATAACGTCGCCCTTCTTGACGGTGAAGTCAATATCCCGCAAAACCTCATGGGTGCCGAAGGACTTGCCGAGGTGGCGGATCTCTAAGATATTCTCGCTCATATCAGCGTCCTCCTCTCGTGCTGCCGTTGCGGTTTTTCAGGCCGATGCGGATGCGGTTCCGCTTTTCCTCGCCGGTGTATTCCCGGTTGACCTCGTCAAAGGGTGTTCCCCGGTCGGGATGGCTGTAAGTGCCCGCCGCCATCACCAGCTGATCTCCCTGGGCCAGCTCGTAGCTGTCGGAGCCGTCCATGAGCTTTTCTACCAGCCGCAGGATCAGGGATGCGATCAGCGTCAGGGTCAGGTAGCCGATCATTTCAATGGTGGCGGATGGGAAGTACATATTGTTAACGCCCACGATGTAGCGGTGCTGGGCGAAGAACTCCGTAAAGCCGATGATGAACATAACGGAGGTGTCCTTCACGTTGATGATGTAGTTGTTGCCGATCTGGGGCATGATGTTCCGCAGGGCCTGAGGCATGATGACGTTCACCATGGTCTGGAAATGGGTCATGCCAATGGCCTTGGCCCCCTCGGTCTGGCCGGGGTCAATGGAAATGATGCCGCCCCGGACGGATTCCGCCATGTACGCGCCGGTATTGATGGCCACGATCAGAAGCGCGGCGGCGAAAATATTGTCGAACCGGAGGGCGTTATTGGAGAAGTAGGGCAGGCCGTAGTAAATGAACACGGATTGCAGCACCATGGGGGTCCCCCGGAACACCTCTACATAAATGCGGATGATAATCCGCAGCAGCTTCAGCAGGAACCGCTTGGGCAGAGGGTCCTTCTTCGTATAAGGAATGGTATTCAGCACACCGCACAGCAGTCCGATGAAGCAGCCGATCAGTGTGGCGAGGAAGGCCAGCTTCAGTGTATTCCAGATACCGGCCCAGTACATCACCTTGTACTTGCTCCACAGCAGGACCATATCCTGTCCCAGCTTCACAAACTTATCCATGGTCAGTCTCCAATCATCTGTAATAATCAGCGAGGCCCCGCGCCGGGGCGTTTCTTGGGATCACCGGGGGTCCGGAGACCCCCGGCGGGTCACTCAGATCTCAGGCTGAATGGAAATAGCCTGATCCATCAGGGCGTTGAACTGCTCCTCATTCAGAGCGGAGAGGACAGTGTCGATGGCGTCGGCCAGCTGGGTGTTGCCCTTCTGGACAGAGATGCCGATGTTCACGTTCTCGGCCCGTTCTTCTTCAGTAGCAAACTGGAAGTCGCCGTCGGTGCCGGAGAAGTTCAGGATCACCAGATTGTCGTCCTTGGCGACGGCGGCCAGAGCGGTGGGCATATCGGTGCAGACATAGTCCACGGCGCCGGTCTGGAGCTGCATGATCATTGCGGGGGCACTGTCGGCAGGAGCCAGCAGGTTGGTGTTCTCGATCTGAGGCAGGCAGGAATCATACCAGATGGTGCCGGACTGGGAGGTGCAGGTACCGCCGGCCAGATCAGCGATAGAGGCTGCGTTGGCATACTGGCTGTCCTTGGTGGTCAGGACCACGATGGTAGCGTAGTAGTAGGGGCCTGCCATATCCACTTCCTTCATGCGGTCGGCGGTCATGGACTGACCGGCAATGTTGGCGTCCATGGTGCCGGACTGCACGGCGGGGCACAGGGAATCCCACGCGGAGGACACGATCTCAAGCTCCCAGCCGTAGGTCTCGCAGATACGCTGGGCGATCATCACATCGTAGCCGTTGGCGTAAGCGCCGGGAACGTTGGAAATGGGCACCGCGCCGTTGGAATCGTCCATCTGGGTCCAGTTGTAGGGTGCGTAGGCGCACTCCATGCCAACGGTGAGCACACCGTCCTCAAGGCCGGGAATGGCGCTGGTATCCGTGCCGGTCAGATCCTCCACAGGGGGGATCTCCACGGTGGGAGCGGCGGGGGTGGACTCCGCGGGGGTGCTGTCATTGCTGGAGGAACTGCTGCTGTCGCCGCCGCAGGCGGTGAGGGCCAGAGCCATGGTCAGGGCCAGAATTGCGCTCATCCATCTTCTTCTCATACTGTCTCCTTCTTGTCCGGCGTTTTTCTTCCCCGCCGGCGAGGAATGATGAAAAAAATGAACCGCTTTGCCAAGCGGTTCATGGAATATACGGAAAATCTGTCCCTTGAAAATAGGACACCTCCGAACAGCCAATGATAGCGCTTCACAAAAAATTCTTGTGACAGTCCGACAGATCTTCTCTGCCGACCCAGCATCCGGACAACAGGCATTGTCCTGACACTTCGGCGGTGGCCCCTTTCCCACTCCACGGCTGCGCTGGCCTTGTGGAGAGTACTGATGGATACCGCGCCTCTATCAAGCGATTCAATTTTGACTGCATATTAGCACCGCTTTTCGCCATTGTCAACCATTTTTCCAAATTTTTAGTATCTTTAGCAGGTGTTGGCAAAAAACGGATGCTTTACAGGCTGATTTATGGTGTGCTTTCACAATAAACACTGTCATTAACGTTGCTTATGTTGGAAGTCCAGACCGCTCTTGTCTTTTCTGCTCAAGTCCCGTATAATGAACAGCGTAACAATATTCCTGTGCCGAATTGCGGCGAAAGGAGCCAACCATGAATGTCATCGTTATCGGCGGCGGGGCCTCCGGCCTCATGGCCGCCATCACCGCCGCCAAGGGCGGCCATAGCGTCACGCTGCTGGAGCGGCAAGCCCGTGTTGGCCGCAAGCTGCTCTCCACTGGCAATGGCCGCTGCAACCTCACCAACCTGAACATGGGCCTTCCCTACTATCACGGACAGGACGCCTCTTTCATCCGCCCCGCCTTTGAAACACTGAGTCTGGATGCCACGCTGGATTTCTTTCACGGTCTGGGCCTGCTGACCACGGCGGAGGACAATGGCCGGGTCTATCCCTACTCCGATCAGGCAGGCAGCGTGGTGGACGTGCTGCGCTTCGCCGCCGACGCCGCCGGGGTCACGACCCGCGCCGGGTTCGAGGTGACGGGCCTGAAGAAAACGAAAAAGGGCTTCACCGTCCTCTCCGCCGAGGAGACCCTCCCGGCGGACCGGGTCATCGTCTGCTGCGGCGGCATGGCCGGTGGAAAGCTGGGGGGCACCCGCAGCGGCTACGAACTGCTGCAATCCTTGGGCCACAGCGTCACCAAGCTGTATCCCGCACTGGTACAGATCAAGACGGACAACACCTTCGTCAAGGCGCTAAAGGGTGTCCGGGCCAACGCCGACCTCCGGCTCTGCCGGAACCGGGACGCCGTGGCCGCCAGCCGGGGTGAGGTGCAGTTTACCGACTTCGGTGTCAGCGGCCCCGCCGTGTTTGAGCTGTCCCGATCCGCCGCCACGGAAAAAGGCCCCCTGACGCTTCACATCGACCTGTTGCCCCAGTGTTCCGCACCGGAAATCGAGGAGCTGCTCCGCAGGCGGCTTAGCTCCATGCCGGAGCTGACCACGGAAAACCTGTTGGCCGGGGTGCTCCACAACCGTCTGGGCCGCACGGTCCTGCGGTATGCAGGCTACGTACTGACGGACCCTGTGGCATCCCTGTCTCCCGCCGATCTGCGGAAGATCGCGGGAGCCGCCAAGGACTTCGCTCTGCCGGTGGTCAGCGTACTGGGCTTTGACGGGGCGCAGGTCACAGCCGGCGGTATCCGTACCGCCGAGTTTGACCCCAAAACCCTCCAAAGCCGCCTGGTGCCGGGGCTGTACGCCGCCGGTGAGGTGCTGGACATCGACGGCGACTGCGGCGGCTACAATCTGCAATGGGCCTGGTCCAGCGGCTATTTGGCCGGCCTGCTGAAAAGCGGAACATAGTAATAGTAAAAAATCAAGGGAACGGAATAACCGTTCCCTTGATTTTTATTTAGGACCAATCTGAACCAATCAGAACCAGTTCAGTGAGAAGAATTCGTTCACCTGTCCCGCCAGCACCAGCAGCATACCGATGGGCGTGATATACTTGATGCAGATCCGATAGAAGGTGTCGATCCTGCCGGTATAGCCGATATGGAGCTCGTCCAGAACCGTCTGAGGACGGATCTCCCAGCCCACCATAATGCTCATCATCAAAGCGCCGATGGGCATGGCCAGGCCCTCAGACAGCATATCCACAAAGTCCAGCATGGAATCGTTCCAGCCGGCGGTCGCAGGCCAGGGGAACACACCGGTGGTACCCAGACCGTCGATCCCTACCAGCACCGAAACTGCGAAAATGGCAAGGCAGACCAGAAACGCCACCTTGGGGCGGTTTCCCTTTCTGCCTTTCTGCTCCGCCCGGTCCAGAAAATAGGTGATGTCCACCTCGATCAGGGCGATGGCGGAGGAAATGGCGGCAATCAGCACCAGCAGATAGAAAATCACGCCGAACAGCGCGCCGGCGGTGCCCATGGCCCGGAACACATCCTGTAAGGTGACAAACAGCAGGTTCGGGCCGCCCAGCTCGATCTGGTCCAGCGGCGTTCCGCTGGCAATGCCGTTGGCCACGGCAGCGGGGATCACAGCGATACCGGCCATAGTAGCCACCAGCGTATCCGCAAACACAATGATGGCGGAGTTTTTCACCAGATCCTCTTTCTGGTTCAGGTAGGAGCCGTAGGTGATCATGGCGCCCATCGCCAGCGACAGGGAGAAGAACATCTGCCCGCCGGCGCTGGCAAACACGGACAGCAGGCTGGGCGTCTCCGCCACAAATCCGGCTTCCACAGCGTATCCCGGCACGAACATGAACTTCAGGCCCTCCATAGCGCCGGGCAGGGTCAGAGAACGGATGATGATGACCACCAGCATAACAAACAGCGTGGGCATACCCACGTTATTGAACTTCTCAATGCCGCCGGAAATGCCGCTCCGGTTGATAAGATAGCACAGAGCCAGAAACAGGGCGGCAAACAGCACCGCTCCGGCAGGATTGGACAGCATGGCGGCAAACAGCTCCCCGCCGGTGGCCAGCGATTCGCTGCCGAAGGCAAAGTTGCTGAGGTTCAGGGCCATATATTCGATGCAGTAACCGCCCAGCACCGCGTAAAAGCCCATCACCGCAAAGGGAGAGAACAGCGCCAGCCAGCCGATCCACCGGAATTTCTTCGTCAGGGCGTGATAGGTGCCCATAGCGCCCTGCCCGGTCTTGCGGCCCATGGCAAGCTCCGAGGCCATGACGATAAAGCCCACGAAAATTGCCAGCAGCGCATAGATCGCCAGATACGCGAAGCCGCCGGACTTACCCATTTTGTAGGGGAAGCCCCAGATATTACCCAAGCCAACCGCAGAGCCGATGGCCGCCATCAGGAAGCCCAGATTGCTGGCCCAACTGGCACGTTTTGTCTCCATAAACGATTCCTCTCTTCTTCAGTATGCAAAACATATTACTTATACCCTCTTTTTTTCCGTCCGTCAAGACGCTGATTGCACGAAAGCGCAGATCTCCGTCAAAAAAGTCTCCCATTTTTTCAGAAATCAGGTTTCTATTGCCTGCCCCGCCGAAAACGTATATAATAACAGGCAAGAAATCAAACACAGACAAGGAGTGCTTTATGAAGCAGGAATTTATCCGGGTAGGCCGCATCGTCAATGCCCACGGCATCCGGGGCGAGGTGCGGGTGCAGCCCCGCCGGGTCTCCCCCGGGCTGCTGACCCGCTGCAAAACCTTTTATATCGACGGTCAGCCCATCACCCCCACGGCGAATCACGTCCACAAGGAGCTGGTGCTGCTGAAGCTCCCCGGCGTGGACGATATGAACGCCGCCCTGACCTATAAAAATAAAGACCTGTTCCTCCGCCGGGCCGACATCGTTCTCCCGGAGGGAGAGTATTTTGACGATGAACTGCTGGGGCTGGAGGTCTATGACTGCGATACCGGCGCCCTGTTAGGAACTCTGACGGCGGTGGACGAGTACCCCGCCAGCAAGGTCTACACCGTCAAGGGTGAGCGGGAGATCCTGATTCCCGCCGTGAAGGACGCCTTTATCCGCTCCGTTGATTTGGACGGGGGACGGATGGAGGTCAAGGTCTGGGAGGGGCTGTAAATGGACATGCAGATCGATATTCTGACCCTGTTCCCGGAATCCGTGGACGCCATGCTGAACGTCAGCATCTTAGGCCGGGCGCAGGAGCGGGGCTATATCGCCATCCGCACCCATCAGATCCGTGCCTACACCACCAACAAGCAGATGCAGGTGGACGATTACCCCTACGGCGGAGGCCGTGGGGCCGTGATGCAGGCAGACCCTCTGTTCCGCTGCTGGGAGCACGTTGTCAACACCTATGGCCCCGGCCGGACCATCTTCATGTCCCCCTGCGGCCGTACCTTCACCCAGTCCGTCGCCAGAGAACTGAAAGCCCAATATGACCACCTGATTCTGGTCTGCGGCCACTACGAGGGCATCGACCAGCGGTTCATCGACGCGTGTGTGGACGAGGAACTGTCCATGGGCGATTTCGTCCTCACCGGCGGAGAGATCCCCGCCATGGCAGTAGCGGACGCCGTGTGCCGCATGGTGCCCGGTGTGCTGCCGGACGCCGAGTGCTTTGAGGAGGAATCCCACTGGGACGGACTGCTGGAATATCCCCAGTATTCCCGGCCCGCCGTGTGGCATGACCGGGCCGTGCCGGAGATCCTTCTCTCCGGGGATCACGCCAAGGTTGCCGCGTGGCGGAAAAAGGAGAGCTACAAGCGCACCATGACCCGCCGCCCGGATCTGTTCGCGCATTTTGACGAAACAAAGCTCACCACCAAGGCGGAGCGGAAAATTCTGGCGCAGGCCAAGGAGGAATTTGCCGCAGAACAAGCTGAGACTTCCACGGAACCGGAGGAATAAACCCTCCCCATCGGAAAGGAGGCCCCCATGAAAAAGCGCGTCATTCTGATTCTCTGCGTGCTTGCGGTTCTGCTGACAGCCGTCATCTGTCTGCCCTTTGCCCGGAAGATCGATACCACCGTCACTGCCACGGAATACCGGTTCAATGATCCGGCATACACCGTGGAGCACACGGTCGTGATCCACGGTCACGACACCCGGAATCTGCTGGGCTACGGCGTTTTTGAGGGCACCTTTGCGGTCAGGAGGGGTGGACGTTCCGTGTCTCCTTTTCCGACAAGAAGTCCCTCGGCACCGCATTCAGCCAGCGTCCAAGTGGGGAAGCCTGCACCCGGGACCTCTTTCACCTGCGGGCTGACCGGGACTGGTCAGACTTTGCGGGGCTGATCATGGAGGTCTCCGACAAGGCGGGCCATACCTCCACCGGAAACTTCGACCCTGACACGGGACGGTTTCTGGTCAGCGGTCCCGCCGACCGGGAGGCCGCCGTCGCCAAAGCGGCGGCGCTGTTCCGAAAGGACCCCGACTGGTACGGCGTGTTTCAAAGACAACCCGACTGACATAACCGAGGCCGGACGCTTGTGCGTCCGGCCTCGGTTTCTGTATATTCAGTTGCTTCTGGAGCACTTCTCCGCGTCGATGGCCAGCACCAGCATCAGCGCCCGGAGGGCATCGGTGGGGTTTACCACGTCGATGACGTAGGTATCCGTCCAGTGGAACAGCTCCTTGGTGACGGTGGCCACCAGCGCCCCGCAAGGCTCCGTTACCTGATAGTCCCATTCCATGAAGCTGCCCTGAACCTGCCAGCCGTTGCAGTCAATGTCGAATTTTGGGGCGAAAAAGGTAAACGCCTTTTGGATACTGCCGATATATTCATCATTTTCGTACAGCTCGAATTTGGGCAGCAGCGTCAGCACCCGCTCCTTCACGGTGCCGATGTGGTTCCCGGCGGCGTCAAGGATGTGGAGGCAATGGCCCCAGGAGAGCTTGCCCTCTACGGTGTAGACCGTCTCCCCCGCCTCGTTATAAATGTCATAGCTGTCGAACCACGAGAAAAACCGCTGCTTGAAAAGTAGCTTCATAGGCCCTCCCTGTCAAAAGACGATGCCGCCGTCACGGTCGCGGTGAAAATCTCTGGAAAAATAGGCGGTCATGGCTTTTACCAGATAGTCCGTATCCGCCGCCCCCGCCGTCTCGCAGACGCTGTGCATAGCCAGCTGAGGCAGGCCGATGTCCACGGTAGGAACGGAGAGATGGGCTGTGGAGATATTGCCCAGGGTGGAGCCGCCGGGGAGATCCGCCCGGTTGCTGTATCGCTGGACCGGCACCCCCGCCTCCTGACAGATAGCCTGAAACACCGCCCCGGATACGGCGTCCGTGGTGTAGCGCTGGTTGGCGTTGTACTTGATGACGATGCCGCCGCCCAGTACCGGGAACTCCCCCTTGTCGGCGTACTCCGGGTGGGCGGGGTGGATGGCGTGGGCGTTGTCCGCCGACACCATGAAGCTGTTGGCGACGGCCGCCTTCCACGCTTCGCTGTCAAGGCCGCAGCCGTGGGCGATCCGCTCCAGCACATCGGTCAGGAAGGTGGAATCCGCCCCCTGACGGGTGTTGCTGCCCACCTCTTCGTTGTTGAACACCGCCAGCACCGGCAGGCTCCCGTCGGGCTTTGCCGCTAAAAAGCCCTCCAGACAGCCGAACACGCATTGAAGGTCGTCCAGCCGGGGGGAAACGATGAATTCCCCGTTCAGGCCGGTCTGCACCGCTTTTGTTCTGGGATAGAGGAACAGCTCCGTGGAGAGCAGGTGCTCCTCCCGCACCCCAGCCGCTTCGGCGATGAGCTTTCGGAAGGCCCCCGGCTCCTTTCCGCAGCCCAGCAGAGGCAACAGGTCCACCGCCGGGTTCAACTCCGCTCCCTTGTTCACGCTCCGGTCCATGTGGATCGCCACGCCGGGGATCACCAGCAGATCCCGGTCAATGTTCACCAGACGGCTCACAAGGCGGTCTCCCTGCCGGATCACCACCCGGCCCGCCACAGACAAGGGCCGGTCCAGCCAGCCACGCCACACACCGCCGCCGTAAGGCTCCACACTGAGCCGCAGGGTATTGCCGGCGGAAGCCGCTTCTGCGGTCTCCCGCACCTTGAAGGTGGGAGAATCGCTGTGGGCCGCCGCCATCAAAAAGCCGTGAAACGGCCCCTCCGGCACCCGGAACGCCACCAGAGCGGAGTCACCCCGCTCCACAACATATAGTGTCCCCTTTTCCAGCTTCCACTGCTCAGATTCCCGCAGCTCCACCGCTCCCGCCGCCGTCAAGGCCGCTTTGGCGTTGGCCGCCGCATGGTAGCAGGTGGGGCTTTCGTCTAAAAAGCGAAACAGCTTTTGCACCGTATCCACGTAGTTTTCCTCCTGTCCGATCCTGATTTTTTATTATTATACGCTCTTTTGTCCCCGAGGTAAAGATAGGTGCCAAAGTTTTCTCGTGCTTTTTATAACATATTACAAATCTGTTTTCAGCCCTTGAAACGCAAGATATTGTATGTTATGATTCTCTTGCTACAAAAATATTGGGGTGCTCTGTGCGCCCTTTCAAAATGTAATGGAGGAAGATCAGCATGACAGTCATCAAGCGGAACGGCTCGGAGGTAACCTTTGATATCACCAAGATCATTGCGGCCATCACCAAGGCCAATGAAAGCGTGGACGAGTCCATCCGGATGACCCCCATGCAGATCCAGCGGATCGCGGAAAGCGTGGAGTTCTCCTGCCTGAAGATGAACCGTTCCCCCTCCGTAGAGGAAATACAAGATTTAGTGGAGTATCAGATCATGGCCCACGGCGCCTTTGAGGTGGCCAAAAACTATGTGACCTACCGCTACACCCGCTCTCTGGTCCGCCGCTCCAACACTACTGACGAGAAGATCCTCTCCCTGATCGAGTGCTGCAACGAGGAGGCCAAGCAGGAAAACGCCAACAAGAACCCGGTGGTGAATTCCACCCAGCGGGACTACATGGCCGGCGAGGTGAGCCGCGACATCACGGAGCGCATCCTGCTGCCTCAGGAGATCGTGGAAGCCCACCGAGAGGGCATCATCCACTTCCATGACGCTGATTATTACGCCCAGCACATGCACAACTGTGATCTGGTGAACCTGGAGGATATGCTGCAAAACGGCACTGTCATCACCGGTACCCTCATCGAGCGGCCCCACAGCTTCGCCACTGCCTGCAATATCGCCACCCAGATCGTGGCGCAGGTGGCCTCTAACCAGTACGGCGGCCAGTCTATCTCCCTGACCCATCTGGCCCCCTTTGTGGAGGTCAGCCGTCAGAAGATCCGTAAGATCGTGGAGGCGGAAATGGCCTCCATCGGCGCGGACCCCGGTGCGGAAAAGATCACGGAGCTGGTGGAGGCCCGTTTGCGGGAGGAGATCCGCCGCGGCGTTCAGACCATTCAATATCAGGTGGTAACGCTGCTGACCACCAATGGACAGGCTCCCTTCATCACCGTGTTTATGTATCTGGGTGAAGCCGAAACTGAGCGGGAAAAGAAAGATCTGGCCATGATCATCGAGGAGATGCTGCTCCAGCGGTATCAGGGCGTGAAGAATGAGGACGGCGTGTGGGTCACCCCCGCCTTCCCCAAGCTCATTTACGTGCTGGAGGAGGACAACATCACCGAGGATGCCCCCTACTGGTATCTCACAGAGCTGGCCGCCAAATGCACCGCCCGCCGCATGGTGCCGGACTACATCTCCGAGAAGAAGATGCGGGAGCTGAAGGGCGACGTCTATACCTGCATGGGCTGCCGCTCCTTCCTGACGCCGGACCGCTTCACCGACGCGGGTATCGGCAACATTGCCAACGCCAAGAATTACCAGCCCGGCAAGCACAAGTACTACGGCCGCTTCAATCAGGGCGTGGTCACCATCAACCTGCCGGACGTGGCACTGTCCTCCGGCGGCAATCTGGACAAGTTCTGGAAGATTTTTGAGGATCGTCTGGAGCTGTGCCACCGGGCCCTTCAGTGCCGCCATGAGCGGCTCAAGGGCACCACCTCCGACGCCGCCCCCATTTTGTGGCAGTACGGTGCGCTGGCCCGGCTGAAAAAGGGCGAAACCATCGACAAGCTGCTCTACAACGGCTATTCCACCATTTCTCTGGGCTACGCGGGCCTGTATGAATGCGTGAAGTACATGACCGGCAAGAGCCACACCGACCCCAGTGCCACCCCCTTCGCCCTATCCATCATGCAGAAGATGAACGACAAGTGCGCCGAGTGGAAGAAAGCCGAAAACATCGACTATTCTCTGTACGGCACGCCGCTGGAATCCACCACTTACAAGTTCGCTAAGTGCCTCCAGCGCCGGTTCGGCATCATTGAGGGCATCACTGACAAGGGCTACATCACCAACAGCTACCATGTCCACGTCACGGAGGAGATCAACGCCTTTGACAAGCTGAAATTCGAGGCCCAGTTCCAGCACCTCTCCCCCGGCGGCGCCATCAGCTATGTGGAGGTTCCGGACATGCAGAACAACATCCCCGCCGTGCTGGAGGTGATGAAGTTCATCTACAACAACATCATTTACGCCGAGCTGAACACCAAGAGCGACTACTGCCAGGTCTGCGGCTGGGATGGTGAGATCCAGATCGTAGAGGACAACGGCAAGCTCATCTGGAAGTGCCCCAAGTGCGGCAACACGGATCAGGACAAGATGAATGTGGCCCGCCGCACCTGCGGCTATATCGGCACCCAGTTCTGGAATCAGGGCCGGACACAGGAGATCCGGGACCGGGTCCTGCACCTGTAAACATAATCACACCGAAGCAACAGGCCTCCTCTGCCAAGATGAGGCCTGTTTTTCTTTGGTAAGACGGCAGCAGCCGCCCCGATGGGAATTTCCGTCAGGGCGGCTGTCTCTTTATTCATGGACCCGCAATTCCAGTACATCCGGCCGGGCATAATGGCCCACGCCGTCAAACTCCATGCGGCTGGCAATGGCCTGCTGCATATCCAGATCGGCGTAGATGATCTCCTCCTTGTCCCACACCGGCTGCGTTACATAGTGGCCGTAGGGGTCCACCACGCAGCTTCCGCCCCGGCAGGGGATGTCGCTCAGTTGTTCGATCTCCTGCGGGCAGTGGAGATCCTTGGGGTACATCTCCTTGGTGAACACCATGTCGGCATTGATGAAGAAGCAGTGGCCCTCGATGGCAATGTGCTTGATGGTGTCCTGCCATTCGGGGTTATCGTTGGTGTTGGGGGAAATGTAGAGGGTAATGCCCTTCTGATACAGCGCCACGCGGGCAAGGGGCATATAGCTCTCCCAGCAAATCAGATTGCCCATAGGTCCCCAGGGGGTATCGGTGATGGGGAAATAGTCCTTGTTGGCGTCACCGTACACCAGACGCTCCGCTCCGGTGGGCTTCAGCTTCCGGTGGACGTTCAGCAGCTCCCCCTCCGGGGAAAATACGAGGTTGGAGTTATACAGCGTGGCGCTGTCCTCTCCCCGCTCGGACACGCCGATGCTGACATAGGCGTGGACCTCCATCGCCGCCTGTCCCAGCAGCTCCGTCTCAGGGCCGGGGACGCAGAGAGAGTTGTCATAGTACCGTTTCCAGTCCAGACGGCCCACCTTGTCCCGGCTGCCTACGGTGTAGCCGAAGGTCATGCCGTAGGGATAGCAGGGGATGATGAGCTCCGGGAACACGATCAGCTCCGCGCCGTTTTTCCCGGCTTCCCGGATCAGTTCCACCATTTTTTCCGTACCGGCTTTCTTATCAAACATCACAGGGGCACACTGTACAACTGCCACCCGGCAGGTATCCTTCAGATCTTTCATGGTTATTCCTCCTGACTGGACCGGCGCTTCTGCGCCGCGTTACAGCTTCATGATAGCAAATCCTTTCGCCAATGACAATACGGAAAAATCGATCATTCCTTCCAGATAAAAATGGGGACCGGGGGATCGTTCCGCCGGTTGGCCCAATCGCAGCGGAGGACGGAAAATTTCCGGTCATCCAGCGTTTCCAGCCATGTCATCACGGCATCCCGCTCCCCGTAGCCGTTGGCGCCGCCGTAATACAGGGCAATGGCGATGACGCCGCCGGGCTTCAGCAGCCGCAGAGCCGCCTCCAACGCCGCTACGGAGGTATCCGACCGGGTAAAGATAGACGGGTCCCCGCCGGGGAGCCGTCCGAAATTGAACACCACACAGTCCACCGTTTCCGCCACCGCGTAGCGCTCCATATTGGCGTGGCTGTCCCGGATCACCTCCGCCGTCAGGCCCTCCGCCGCCAGCAGGGCCTTGGTCTGCGCCACCGCCGCCTCCTGAATGTCAAAGGCCAGCACCCGGCCCGCATCCCCCGTCAGGCGGCACAGCAGGGCCGTATCCCGGCCCTTTCCCGCCGTGGCGTCAATGCAGAAGTCTCCCGGCTTCACGGTCCGGCGCAGAAATTCGTGGACCATAGACAGTGTGTTCAGCTGCATAGATCAGTTCCTCCGTATAGAAAAGGGACCCTCATCGAGGGTCCCTTTGATGGATCGAATATAGCTTAGCCCTTGACGATGGAAGCGGTGTCCATAGCGATCATGAGCTCCTCATTGGTGGGGATCAGCAGGACCTTCACCTTGGAGTCAACGGCGGAGATGACGGCTTCCTTGCCGCGGACGTTGTTGGCCTCGGCGTCCATCTTCACGCCCATGAACTCCAGACCGGAGGCGATATCCAGACGCTGAGAAGCGCTGTTCTCGCCCACGCCGGCGGTGAAGATGATGGCGTCCACGCCGCCCATAGCGGCAGCATAAGCGCCGATGAGCTTCTTTACGCCATAGTTGAACATATCCACGGCCAGACCGGCGCGCTCGTTGCCCTCCTTGTGGGCATTCTCCAGATCACGGAAGTCGGAGGACACACCGGACACACCCTGAACGCCGGACTTCTTGTTGAGGATATCCAGCATGGTGTCGATGTTCATGTCATACTTATTCATCAGGTACTGCAGGATACCGGCGTCCAGATCGCCGGCGCGGGTGCCCATGGGCAGACCGGCCAGGGGGGTGAAGCCCATGGAGGTATCCACGCTCTTGCCGCCGTCCACAGCGGTGACGGAAGAACCGTTGCCCAAGTGGCAGGAGATCAGCTTCAGCTCCTCAGGCTTCTTGCCCAGCATAGCAGCAGCGCGCTGAGAGACATACTTATGAGAGGTGCCGTGGAAGCCGTAGCGACGGACCTTGTCATTCTCATAGTACTCATAAGGCAGAGCATACATATAGGCCTTGGCGGGCATGGTCTGATGGAAAGCGGTATCGAACACGGCCACCTGAGGCACGTCCTTGCCCATAACGGCGGTGCAGGCGTTGATGCCGGTGATGTTGGCAGGGTTGTGGAGAGGAGCCAGGGGGATGCAGTCCTCCAGAGCCTTCATGACCTCATCGGTGATGAGAACAGACTTGTTGAAGGCCTCGCCGCCGTGCACCACGCGGTGACCCACAGCGTCGATCTCCTTCATGGAGCCGATCACGCCGTTGTCCTTGTCCACCAGAGCGTTCAGCACAGCCTGAATGGCCTCGGAATGGGTGGGCATGGCCACGTCCACAGCGTCCAGGATCTGCTTGCCCTCGATCTGGGGCTTATAGGTGAACTTGCCGTCGATGCCGATGCGCTCGCACAGGCCCTTGGCCAGCAGCACGCCGGTCTCGGGGTTCAGCAGCTGATACTTCAAAGAGGAACTGCCCGCGTTGATAACCAGAATATTCATCGTTGGATCTCCTTCTTCTTTTGGGAAAGCCTTGCCAGCTTTCCATATTTAAGCTACAATGTAAATATAATGTTTGCATTTGCGCAAACTCTCTTTTTCATTATAACAAATCCTCCGCAAGATACAACCTACATTTTTACCGAATTGACATTATTTTGTAACCGCTTTGAGGTGACAAATGTGAAAACCGCTGGTATCATAACAGAATATAATCCCCTGCATTATGGTCACCTCGCCCTGATACAGGCCGTCCGGCAGCAATTTGGCGGAGACACCGCCGTTATTTGCGCCATGAGCGGCGATTTTGTCCAGCGGGGTGACTTTGCGTTGGTACGCCGTCACGCCCGGGCGGAGGCCGCCGTCCGGAGCGGGGCGGATCTGGTATTGGAGCTGCCCCTCCCCTGGGCCGTCAGTTCTGCCGAGGGATTCGCCCAAGGCGGCGTCGAGGTTCTCACCGCCACGGGACTGCTGGACGTGCTGGCCTTCGGCAGCGAGTGCGGAGACACCGCCGCCCTTCTGCGGACCGCGAAGGCTCTGGAGGGCAATGCTTTTCAAGCGGCCTTGAGAGCGGAGCTGACCAAGGGGGACAGCTTTGCCGCCGCCCGCCAGCGGGCCGTGGCTGCCTTGCTTTCCCCGTCAGACGCCGCCCTGCTGTCCGACCCCAACAACACCCTTGGGATCGAATACTGCCGGGCACTGCTGCGTGTGGGCGCGGCTCCTGCGCTGTTTACGATCCCCCGGACCGGTGCGGCCCATGACGTCACCCCGGAGAACGCCGGGGGCTATTCCGCCTCCGCCATTCGGCACCTGCTGGCAGAAGGACGCCGAGCCGATGCCCTGTCCCGGATGGTCCCGGCCATGAGGGCCGTTTACGAGGCGGAGGAATCTGCGGGCCGCGCGCCGGTATTCGCCGCCGCCTGTGAGCGGGCAATTCTGGCCCGGCTCCGGTCCATGACTCCGGCAGAATTCGATGCGTTGGACACCGGACACGAAGGCGTCGGCCAGCGGCTGTACAACGCCAGCCGGAACGCCGCCACCCTCGACGCCGTTTTAGACAACGCCAAAACCAAGCGCTACGCTTACGCCCGGCTGCGGCGGATGGTCCTCTGGGCCTATCTGGGCCTGACCCCCGCCAAGCTGCCCGCCTCCGTCCCTTACCTGCGGATTCTGGCCGCTAACGAGACCGGCCGGGCACTGCTGGGCCGGATGCGGAAAACCGCCCGCCTTCCGGTCATTACGAAGCCCGCCGCCATCCGGTCCCTCTTCCCTGACGCTCAGCGTCTCTTTGAGACCGAGAGCCGGGCCGCCGACCTGTACGCTCTGGCGTATCCGGAGCTGACAGAAGCCTGCGGCTCCCTCTGGCGGCAGAATCCCGTCATGCCCTGACTCATTTCCTGAAAGGAGTTCCTCACATGAAAAAGTATCTGTCTCTGATCCTGGCCCTATGCCTGCCGGCGCTGCTGGGCGGCTGCGGCGCTGTCCCGCTCCCCATGCCGGAATCTCCGACACCACCTCCCGCTGCGGATACAGAGGAAATTACTTATGAAGTGTCCACCGACCCCTATGAACAAACGGTGACAGCGGAGGACGGCACCACTTTGATGGTCATTGATTTCCAAATTCCTCATTTACAGGCCTACGCCAACGGTGCGCTGATCGAAGAACCTTCCACCCCTGCGCAGGAGCAGGCCATGGACCGGGTCCATACCTTTAACGAAAATTTCGACCAGTGGCGGGAATCGAATTCCTCAGAGGAAAACGTTTCCTTTGTGAAGGATCTGTATCGGGATATGCCTGAGATGTTTTCCGAGGACCATATGGCTCCTCTTTCAGAGGAACTGACTTACACCTGCTACCGCACCGGCACCCTCATCAGCATTGCCGCCGATTATTACAGCTATCTGGGCGGTGCGCACCCCAACACCGTGTATTTCGCATGGAACTATGATCTGGACAGCGGCATGTTCCTCACCATCTCGGAGCTGGCTGCCGATCCCCAGACCTTCACGCTGGCAGTGGCGGATATGATCGAGGTGCAGGCGGAGGAACAGATCGCATCGACACCGGAGCTGGAGGGGCGGTCCCTCTCCGATGTCTATTGGGATAATTACCGGGAGACTTTGGAGAAATGGAGCAGCGACTACGCCGCCTCCTTTGATGCGGACGGTCTGACGGTGATCTTCTCCGCCTACGAGCTGGCCTCTTACGCCAACGGCCCGCAGGAGTTCCATTTCCCCTACGCCGCACTGGACAGCTATTGGAGCGACAGCGGTCGGGCGGTGCTGGGCCTGGACTGATATTTTTGCAGCCGTAAAACAGTCCTTACAACTCAATTTGCAAAAAGGGCAGTCCCAATCGGGACTGCCCTGGAACTGTCGATAAAGTGGTAAATTCTCCGCGACGGTAAGGAAGGGTGTGCGCGGGAA
>ERZ833963.1989-NODE-1989-length-21434-cov-37.554516_pt1 | contig 21434 bp, 12 predicted proteins | sample MGYA00519693_ERZ833963 | MGnify/ENA primary metagenome ERZ833963 (study PRJEB31850, sample SAMEA3708748) | human gut metagenome | biome: human gut; feature: human-associated habitat; material: faeces | place: China | collected 2014 ... | reverse complement strand
CCATATTTCTGACTTATTATCTATAAAATATTGAGTAATAATCGGTTGTAAATACAAAGGTTGTTCTATGTTAACTACTATAACATTTGGGCAAGATTCTCAATTGAAAACTATCGCTGGAACTTCCTCTTGTGGTGCATTCTCCGACTGCACTTCACTGACATCAATTGAAATACCTGCAAGTGTAGAAACAATCGGTGTAACTGCATTCAAGGGGTGCTCTTCTTTGGCAACAGTTGCTTTCGAAAAGGGTTCTCAATTGAAAACAATTGCAGGTGGTTCTACTGCTTATTATTATCAGGGCGTATTTTCAGATTGCATATCTTTAACATCCATTGAAATACCTGCAAATGTAGAAACGATCGAAGCGACGGCATTCAAAGGCTGCTCTTCATTAACAACAGTTACTTTTGAAAAAGGCTCTAGACTTAAAAAAATCAGCGCATCAGCATTCGATGGGAGTAAACTTGAACAAATTGAAATCCCAGCAAAAGTTACGGAAATTGCAGGTGGAACATTTAAAGATTATGAAACATTAAAAACAATATCTTTTGAAAGTGGATCGCAACTGAAATCAATTGGTGCAAGTGCTTTCAATGGCTGTATTTCTTTAATTTCAATTATAATTCCCGCCAGTGTAGAAACCATAGGGCAAAAGGCATTTAATAAATGCCTTTCACTCCGTACGGTTTCTTTTGAAGTAGGATCTTTACTTAATACAATTGAAGGTGGTTATTATTATAATTCTGGAACTTCTCAAGTTATTGAATATTGCGGAGCTTTCTGTAATTGTATTTCTTTGACAGAAATTGAAATACCCGCAAGTGTAGAAACGATTAAAACTACGGCATTCCACGGTTGTTCATCATTAACAACAGTTGCCTTTGAAAAAGGTTCTCAACTAAAAAAGATTTCTGGAAGTTCTATTTATGCCACAAGTGCATTTTTTAGTGCCACTAATCTAATGACAGTAGATATGTCCGAATGTAAGCAAGTTGAATATCTTGGTGATAATGCTTTTAGTTCGTGTTCGAAACTACGATTATTCAAAATTGGCACAAGAAATCCACCAAGTTGTGGCAGTAATACTTTTCATCCAGAATCTTTTTCAGTGCTTCAAGTTCCATTAAACAGCATAGATGCTTACAAAGCATCTGATGGGTGGAAATGTTTTCCAAGTATTACGGGGTTAGATGAATAATTTTTATTAACTATCGGTCAAACTTGTGCAGGCGGTCTATAAATTAAACCGTTTGCACAAGTTTGTCCTTTCTATTCCGAGTGACAGACTTTGTGAAAAGGTTAATCTATAAGACCCTTTTGCAGAGTTTGTCACTTTCTTATTTTGTTTATCTCACTAATAATCTTATCTTTATAAAGATAAACAACAGTTAAATTTTAGCTAAAATGAACAGATACAAACAACCGAAAACGGAATAAATGACCAAAGCATGAGAGGATAAACAAGCTATTTGCAAGTTGGTCGAATGGAGCAAGGCAGAGGGAATAGGCTTAATTGTCATAAAGCCCCAAAATGAGATTTATCCCGAAATGTTTTACTTTGTTTTCTCACCCGAAACAGCGGACATAAATAAACCCGTTGAAATCGCACTTGTAAAGAACAAACAATGAATAATCGGGTGAAAAAGCGACCTTGAAGAGATAAACGATATAATAGGAATAATAATCGCCAACGAGATGAAGATGGAGGGCATGAGCGAAACGGTAAATTTATTCGACTGCCTTGTCAGAGCGAACACTATATTATTTCATTACACTACACCCGACGGACGGGACGAGATGGTGAAATTCCCGTTAGCTGGATTCTGTGAAAACTATCTGATGCAATTTGCAAAGTAGCGGCAGAAACCGTACGGTAGTAACGGAACAGACGCACGTATTAAGAGGTAAAGAATATTACTCCACAAAAAATGGAGTTATATATACTATATATCTTAAAAGGTTAAGGGCAGGCCGAAAAAATGCGGTTTTCCTTTGACTTCAAAATTAGGACCGACTTTGCAGGATGGTCTATTTTAAGACCCCCTGCACAAGTTGGTCCGATTTTATCAAACGATGAATGAGATAAAATTAAAAATAAATAGCAATTAGTTTGGAGTTAAATTGCGTCGTATCTTAAAGAATAGGGAAAGAGGGCCGAAAAAATGCGGCGTTTTCTTTTGCTTTCAGTAGACAGACACAAATTCTCGGCTTAACGGTCGGGAATTTTTATTTGAAAACTATAAATTCACTATGCCAATGAATAACAAGAAAGAACGTGTTACAGAACTTATTTAGCCCATTAAACAATTCTTTAATTAACAATCATTTACAAACCAGTAGACAGACGCAAATGTTTAACCATCCGTTTAACCAATGCGAAAAACATGGTAAAACACATTCGAGAAAATCGTCGTAAAAGGAAATAGATCAGTTGGTTACCCCTAAACGCGCAGCGTTTTGGGGGCTTGAGAGCGCAACCTTGCCAAGGTTGAGGTCGCGGGTCCGAGTCCCGTTTTCCGCTCAAAAAATCAGCAACTTACAGAAATGAGGTTGCTGATTTTTTGTTTACATAGGGTAGAAAAAGAGGGCTGAAACAGCCTTTTCACGGCCTTGCCTCTCCATTAAACTCTCCATTGGAAATGTGTTTTTTCTCCTGTATCTAATGATGCAAAACAATGACTTTCAGAGTAATACTCCGCAAGGACGTAATCTACAAGAACAACACCGGCCCTTTATGCCTGCTTTTCTTCCATGATAACCGCAAGAAATCGGTTGGTTTGGGTGTTTCCGTAGTCCGTTCCTGCTGGGATGCACAAGCACAAAAGGTAACGGACGACTGCCCTGACAGGGACGATATTCAGTTTCAGATAACAGCCAAAATCAAAGAGTACGAGAAGAAGATTAAGAAACTGGAAGCCCTCGAAATCCCTGTAACCTTTGAAGCGCTGTTTGAGACCATTGGTAAGCGTATGGATTGTACGGTAGGCTATTATTTCAGACAGATAATCGACAGATTGGAAAAGGTCGAAAAGTATGGTTCCGCCAGCAAACACAAGGTAACACTTGCCCTTATGTCGCAATTCCGCTCGGTCAATATGCGTTTTGATGAATTGGATTTGACGTGTTTAAGGGAGTTTGAAATCTTCTTGAGTCAAAAGGGTAATGTAAACAACAGCTGCAATTATGCAGCATTCCAATACTGACAGTTGTATCTTATTGAAATTCTACATCAAACCACAACCTGTGGCAAATGCGAGGATTGTCTCCGTCGTTGTATCTTATTGAAATTCTACATCAAACCACAACACGATCGGGACCGAAACTCCCGTCGCCAGAGTTGTATCTTATTGAAATTCTACATCAAACCACAACTCCGTTCGATCACCAGCAGTTCCGTGTCCAGTTGTATCTTATTGAAATTCTACATCAAACCACAACCCTCCATCAGGCGGTTATACTTATCACGGTTGTATCTTATTGAAATTCTACATCAAACCACAACAACGCTCGTCGCCAATGGAGATTTCAGCAGTTGTATCTTATTGAAATTCTACATCAAACCACAACATGAGACATGCAGTAGGAATGCCGTTGCGGTTGTATCTTATTGAAATTCTACATCAAACCACAACTCGCGTGCAGCTAGTTCGATTTCCGCTGGTGTTGTATCTTATTGAAATTCTACATCAAACCACAACTGCAAGACCTGCCGGCCTACGTTTCTCGTGTTGTATCTTATTGAAATTCTACATCAAACCACAACTGATGATGAAATCTACCATACGGACCCTGTGTTGTATCTTATTGAAATTCTACATCAAACCACAACCCTTGGTTTTACTTCTATTCCTCGCCATCGGTTGTATCTTATTGAAATTCTACATCAAACCACAACAACCGTTATTGCGAATGCTGTAGTCTATCAGTTGTATCTTATTGAAATTCTACATCAAACCACAACTCAATCACTTACAAGTTTAACGACCCTGGGTTGTATCTTATTGAAATTCTACATCAAACCACAACAGCTCAACTGGGAGAAAGAGGTTCCCGTTGTTGTATCTTATTGAAATTCTACATCAAACCACAACAGCGAGGGATCGAGTAATTATAACTAATCCGTTGTATCTTATTGAAATTCTACATCAAACCACAACGCTGCGTCTACTTTGCTTACGTATTTTACGTTGTATCTTATTGAAATTCTACATCAAACCACAACGGAAATAAAGAGCGCGTTTCTCTCAATACGTTGTATCTTATTGAAATTCTACATCAAACCACAACTGGGAGATATTTTTTTGTTTTCACGTTAGTGTTGTATCTTATTGAAATTCTACATCAAACCACAACTGAAAGTCATTCATTGTTTGCAACCTCGTGTTGTATCTTATTGAAATTCTACATCAAACCACAACTTGCCAGGCTGTGGTTAATGGTTCCATGCGGTTGTATCTTATTGAAATTCTACATCAAACCACAACACGTATTGTGTCTTTGTGTGTTGAGCGGTTGTTGTATCTTATTGAAATTCTACATCAAACCACAACGGCGTAAATGCTACCATGTCCGGCGGCTCTGTTGTATCTTATTGAAATTCTACATCAAACCACAACAAAAAGTTTCCCGACTCGTCGTGGCCGATGGTTGTATCTTATTGAAATTCTACATCAAACCACAACCAGTGGGATATAAAAACGGCGGGAACAAATGTTGTATCTTATTGAAATTCTACATCAAACCACAACCGATCCGCTCGAACGCCTCCTCGGGCGACAGTTGTATCTTATTGAAATTCTACATCAAACCACAACGGGTGGGTAGGAGGGGTTACCAATCTTCTGTTGTATCTTATTGAAATTCTACATCAAACCACAACCGCGTGGGCGATTAAACGCATAGCCGTTTGGTTGTATCTTATTGAAATTCTACATCAAACCACAACTCGGGGAAGTTCAGGAAGCTCCTCAACAGCGTTGTATCTTATTGAAATTCTACATCAAACCACAACAACGCATGGACAACTTTGAACTGCAGATTGGTTGTATCTTATTGAAATTCTACATCAAACCACAACTGCGTCTCGAGCGCGAGCTTGCTTATTGCGTTGTATCTTATTGAAATTCTACATCAAACCACAACCTGCACGTGCTCCGCAGTGTAGGCACGTTTGTTGTATCTTATTGAAATTCTACATCAAACCACAACTCCGCGCATTTTTCTATCGTTCTTTAATTGTTGTATCTTATTGAAATTCTACATCAAACCACAACCGCTGGTGCTAATTATTATCCTGCGCTTTTGTTGTATCTTATTGAAATTCTACATCAAACCACAACTTGCCCGGCAATGGTTGCTTGTCCCATGTGTTGTATCTTATTGAAATTCTACATCAAACCACAACATTCGGTAACGAGCCAATGTTTGATTGATTGTTGTATCTTATTGAAATTCTACATCAAACCACAACTCTGACCATCGATGGAAAACGAGGCATGGTGTTGTATCTTATTGAAATTCTACATCAAACCACAACTACGAGTAATCGAACCTTTCGCGAGGATTGTTGTATCTTATTGAAATTCTACATCAAACCACAACGTCGGGCCTCATATTGATTGATAAAGTGTTACTTACGGGCTGTCTGCCACTATAAAAATACGATCGGGTGTTCCGACGAAGCCAGTTTGATGCATTTTCCGTATTTCAAAGAACGAAAATAACGATTTATCAGAAAAATTCCAATTGTTGCGGAATTTCCGGTTTTGCTCGTTCGCTTTTACCCCAAAAATTTAATATGTCTCCATACTGTTTGTCCGTTACAGCAAGAATACTTGTAAATCCTGTCGGAGGCATCGATCGTCGAACCCGCTTAATGTGAACCTGCATATTCTCCTTCGATGCACAATGGCGCACATAGACTGAATACTGCATCATTGTGAAACCATCTTTTTCCAACGCCTTGCGAAATTGCACCGCATGACGTCGTTCCGTTTTTGTATTGGTTGGCAAATCAAAAAAGACAAACAACCACATGATTCGATAAGCATTCAAGCGTACTTCTGACATTCGACTACTCCAATAAAGGATATGCAATCTTTTTTTGGGTTCCAGCAAAGCATTTAGCCAGGGAAGAGGCTGAAAACATAAGTCCTACTTCGAGAGGTCGCACAACCTTGTCGAAACGAGTATCGACAAACAGGAGCCGCAACAGTTCGCCTTTCACCTTTTTGGTCAGTTGTGTATTCCCGTTTCTGTAAAGTTGGTAGACCAATTCGTCGACATACGGTCGATAGGGTTCCATTACGTCATCGGCCAGCGGAAAGGAGTTGTAACGATTCCGATGGAAGATCCCGAATGCTGGGAACAGTCCGGAGCCCATGATCGCACGGGCCACGGCGGCTCGCAGGATCGTATAGCCGTAATTGAGCAGGTTGTTGGGCGGCGAACCTTCGCGGGAACGGTAAAATTCGGCACCGAACAGTTCTGACCAGTAGATTCTCGCTGCTATGCCCTCCCGGTTGTCGGCGTCGGCGCTCTTGACATTCATGTAGCAGGGTTTCAGTTTGTCTCCGTCATACCCCAGCTTCCGCAGCAAGGCAGCCTGGTTGCGGATTTTGGTCTCGACGATCTGTTTCCAAAGGCCCTTCTTCAGCGGTTCGGATGCAGCGATCTGCATCCGATAATGTTCACCTTGCGTTCTGTTTGAATCCAAATTCATCAACAAGGCGTTCGGCATTCGGTTCTCTCCGCACAGGATAACTGCCACGTTGTTGTCCGACAGCGCATTCAAGAGCGGCAGCGTGATGGAGGTCTGCTGGTCCTCCAGCACCACGAAGCCGATATCCTCGATCGGGATGCTTTTCCGTTGGTCGGGGGCCTCGCGCGTGTGGATGATCATCTGGCCGTTGCGCAGGCTCAAACAGTAGGGTGTCGAAAAAAACAAGGTTCGTTTCAGCATGGCCGGTCATCTTTGAATTTTATCTCGCCCGTTACGGTCAGTTCGAAATCATAACCTTCCACCAACATGTTAAAATTGGAAACGCTGAGGCGCAATTTCGGTGATGGATTGGATTGGCAGAATTGAGAGGTCCCAGCTCCATATAAGGAGGTAAGTGTTTTCTGATCTCGGGCCTCCTGATGAAAGAGGAACTGTACCCGTCCTTCTGCAGCCATTGCTGTTACCTTGTAGAGTCGTTTTACCAACTCCTTGCGGGTACATTCATAAAGTTCTGCCGGGGTATTTTCATAAAACAGGACCATGGTCCCCGTTTTTAAGATGTATTTCAAGGGGAAACCGTTCGTGTCGGTCTGCGGTACCAGATCGGGGCGGGCTTCCCGGTCAGCGCTGGCTTTGAAATATTGGGCAGCTTCGAGGTTGCTGACGAGTTCAAAGGTGCGTTTCGTTTTGCCCTTTTTGTCCTGGCCCTCATAGATGACCGTGCAATAGTTCCCCTCATTTACGACATGATAATCCCGCTTGTACTCTTTTGCAGATAGGTCGCGCTGTTTTTTTAGCGCGATCGGATGTTTGACACTCGGTGTGAAGATCCGCACCTTGCGGATGGGAATGCCCTTTTCCCGGTTCATCCAGATCGTGTATTCATCGGGATTCATCGCCGTCTTGAATCCGACCTCGTCGATTGCCTCCCGTACGCGATCCCGGACTGCATCGTCGATAATCTTGTCGATGTCCGTCGGCTGTAACTGCGCGAGCGATTTGCGGATGACATAGCGGATCTCTCCATCCTGCTTAATAGCGCCGTAGAAGGTATCCTGATGCAACCGGCAGCGAGCCGTGTCTCCTTGCTGGTAGATTGGTTCCCCGTCGGCATTCAACTTTATCCGGCCGCGAACCCGTAACTTCCTGCGCATCTGTTTGGTCATGTTGTCGGGCGTGTGGTGGGCAACGAGCAGTTCGTCGGCCGCCGCCTTGACATCTTCGGTAAAGGTCGGCCAGGGTTTCTCGAAGCGGGGTTTGCCGCTTTCGCCGTAGCCGTATCGCTCCTCGTCGGCGACATATTGCGCCCAGCGGTCGTACTCCCGGCGGCCGATACAGGCGATCGTGATGGCGTCGATGCAGTGGTGGACGTGGTTCGTGCGCTCCTTGCGGGCATACTCCTCCTGCAGTCCCCACATCTTGCGGAACGCGGCGGTCGTGGAACCCTTGACCGTATAGATTCGGTCAAAAACCGTCTTCAGATAGAGCCGTGCATATTTGCCGATGATGCCGATGTCGACTCCCTGCCGATTGCTGAATCCTTCGGGAATCTCGGCCATGGTGAAGCGTTCGTATTTCCCGCGCCAGTAGTCGAGTTGCATCTGCAAATAGTGACGGCGCTGAATGGCGTCGTCCTTTTCGGATTTAATCGCTGCGCTTTTGCTCCTGCGAACCTGGGCTTCAATCTGCTTTTGCAGACTCTCCATTTTTTCCCGCCAACCAAACGATTCGATCCGCTCCATGATCTCGACATGGTTGGACAACTCGGCCGGCAGTTTCGCCCGTTTTGTCTCCCGGTTGAACCGGTTTTCGCAGAGCGTCTTGTTCATCTGCGAGTCATCGCCGCCGCGAGCCTGCGGGAGCGTGTGCTCGATGTCGAAATCCGGAGCCGACCCGACGAAGTCCGAAATGCGGATTTGCCGCCCGGTATAGGGACAGACGTGCTGCTGTTCTTCCCACAGCCGGTATTTCAGCACTTCGTCGTCCGAGGGTTTTATCTCGCGGCCGGTTTCGGCGGCATACTGGCTGTGGATCTCTTCGGCATATTTCCGATTCTCAACCTCCCGTTCCCGCTGATACTGCTCGATGGCCTTCCGCCTGTTCGCATCATTGAGTCCGCGGGCGAATTCAATCCGGATCTTCGTGTCTCGGTCGATCCTGCCTTCGCGTAACAGCGTGTTTATCAGGTTGCGCAATCGGAACAGGGCCCGCATGGCCATCGGGTTGCGAATGGTCGCAGTACGTGGAGAGCCGAGTTGCAGAATGCCATTTGCCTTGGGTTGCGCATCCGGATAGGTCTCGATTTTCGAGGGATGATAAAGACGGATCAGACGAGAGGCATCCAATCCATGATCGCTGAAATAGTCGGCAATGCGGTGCTCCTTTGAATCGAACTTGTTATACGGATTTCGCTTGTAGTCAAGCAGCAGCGAGGCGATGTCCTGTTCGATTTCATGCCGACGGCTTTCGTCGGCATAGACCTCCTTCGGAAGTGCCGCCCGCAGGTTGCCAGGAATACCGCCTCGTCGTACCGATAGCCACAGCGCAGATAGACCAGAATCTTGCCGATGGCATTTAGGCTCAACGCCGCGTAATCCTGCGGGAGTTTGATGGCTGCAAACGCTTTGGCTTGTTCATCCGTGAGTTGCAATTTTTCGCAGGCCCAGCTACGCAGCCGACCTTCGTCGTTGAACGAAAAGAGGGCGTGCCATACGTCATTCAACATCTGGTCCTCGTTTTTTCCTGCTCCAAGCAGGTAAAGGCTGCGAATCTCCGTAATCCAGTCGTCTCCGAAGATCGCTTGCAGCGATGCCGTGACGGGGCATCCCGATACGGTGGCCGTGCGGGCGAAATTGAAACGATAAGGAGCTTCTGTACGCTCCTCTTTGCAGGCATATTTCCCTTTGCCGGCGATTCTGCGGGCGATCTCTTCGAAATCGAAATAAGGCTTGCTTTTCCGGAAGAAGAGCGAACGAATCGTCTCGAACTCTTCCTGTGTCAAAGGTCGTGGAGCATTGTCGCCCGGTCCTGTAATCCGGATGTTGTTGACGAACGACAGCATCCGGAACTCCTCAAAACGGGGATGCGAAACGGGGCACCGACTCTTCGTCGGCTCGAAGGTGCATCGGCCGACTGACCCCTTCTGCGATTTGAGGTCGCGCTGGAAAAAGATTGCCCGATGCAGCGCCTTACGCCATTCGTCGGGCAATTGCTGCCGGTCGCAGATGGCATTGAACTCGGCCAGGTAGTGTTCGTTGCGCGAGGTGTATTTGTCGCGGATTCGTTCCTTGTGTTGGTACAGTCCGTAGAAATATTCTCCGAGGTACCGACACCCTGCCGCTGCTATTTCAGCCGACAGATTTTTGATACACTCCTTGACCGTGCCGTCTTCTTTCTCATTTCCTGCTTCCTTGCGATTGCTGAGGAATCCGCGTCGCTGTGCCAAATGATAAAGCGCCCGGCCAAGCAGCCAGCGCTGTGTGCGATTCCCGAGATCGAGCCGCTCGGACAGGGCTACATAACGATCGTGGTAAGGATTTCGATCCCCATTGTCGTCGGTTCGCTGCCAACGGAGGAATTCATTGTCCTGCGGGTAACGTTTCTCTTTTTGCCAGGCGGTCAACAGCTCCTCGGGCAACGGCGGGCAAAGGTCGTAACGGATGAGTATTTTGAGCAGTTCGATTTTTCGCAGACGCCGCCGGAAATAGTGGCGGCGCAGTGCCCGGGCGCTCGTCCGATCCTGAACGGCAGGTTTTTCATTGTTTTTGTCGCGGGCAACTCCCTCCTGGAAAATGTCTACACCTTTGTCAATCAGCGTATATTCGTTCTCCGATTCATCGACAAGGGCCCATCCCAGTGAGTTGGTGCCAAGGTCCAAACCCAATACTTTTGCCATATGAAGAAAGTGTTTTCTGTAAAATTAAATAAAAAATTGCAGAAATTCATCTTTTTTTACTATATTTGTGGTGTAAGAATTCTACATCTTATCACAATAAGGCTATATGCCGAAGGTTTTCAACCTATTGTCTCCGCGTACTCCGTGGAGACTTTTTTTATATTTCGTGAATAATTTAAAAACCGTCGGTTGCTATTGCGGAGTGTGCCGGCGCTGTGGCTTTTTGCCTTCGGGAGTTCATGGTGCCGAAAACAGAAGGTCGCATGTCGGACCGTCCGCCACTCGCCGTGCGACGCACCGACATGAAGCATCCCCAATTGCAGCGTTCATCAAGGGCATATCGTTGGAATATGCAGGAATACTTTATATCGAGACTCTGAAACCGGGAAAACACGCGAATAGAAATTCAGCGACGCCTTCTGTTTCCGGGCGCATTCGTGCACGAGGCTCTGCCGCGGGCGGACGATGACGAACCGGATAAAAAGCGCACCCCGAAATCCCTTTCCGGATTTTCGGGGTGCGCTTCATTCGGGCGGGCGGCTGTCCGGCGCGTTATCGGGCGGGATGTTCCGGGCGTTTGCTGAAAATGGCCTTGATCCGGTCCATGTCGAACTTGGCCGAGCGGTCGTAGCAATAGATGCCGTTCTGTTCCTGTTCCACGTCCGTGAGCTGGGTGTAGCAATAGCCCCACACCTGTCCGGAGAGCGAGAGCAGCGCGTCTACCTGGCCTTCGAGCCGCGTGTAGAACTCTTCGAGCGTACGGGGCGCCTGTCCGTAACCCCACGATTCGGTCTGGGAATCCGTGGCCTGCTTCTCCTGGTCCTTCACCCATTTGATGCCGCCGAATTCATCGACCAGGTAGGGGCACGAGCCATCGTACTGCGGCCAGGCGTAGTTTGCGGTCGCCTTCACCTCGTTGAATCCGATGTTGCGCGTCTGGTCGCGGGTCGTCCGCAGGCGGGGATGGAAGAACGTGCCGTCGCTGAAGATTTTCTCTTTCAGTTTGGCCGGGTTCTGCTCGTAATTGTGGACGGCCCAGATGTCGGTCCTGACGACGGCGCCGCCGCTGACGGTGTTGACGGGGCGCGTCGGGTCGAGGCGTCCCGTCAGGTCGTAGACGTCGGAGGCGAAGCGCGGGAACTGCGTGTTGTCGGGCCACCACTCCTCGTTCATCGGCGTCCACGTCAGCAGCGAGGGGTGGTTCCGGTCGCGGACCACGCATTCGGCCCATTCGGAGAGGAAGTTGCGGGCCGTCTCCACGTCGTTGGCATCCATTCCCCAGCTGGGGCTTTCGCCCCAGGTGATGTAGCCAAGTCTGTCGGCCCAGTAATAGTAGCGTTCCTCGAAAACCTTCTGATGCAGGCGCGCGCCGTTGAACCCGGCGGCCAGTCCCAGTTCGATGTCGCGGCGCAGGGCGTCGTCCGACGGGGCGGTCCAGATACCGTCGGGGTAGAAACCCTGGTCGAGCACCAGCCGCTGGTAATAGGGTTCGTTGTTGAGGTAGATTTTGTTGCCTTCGATGTGGACCTTGCGCATCCCGACATAGGATTTCACGGCGTCGAGCACCTGGCCGTCGGGGGCGACCACCTCGTAGGTCAGGTCGTAGAGGAACGGGTCTTCGGGACACCAGAGCCGGGCCTTTTTGACCGGGATGACGACGACGCTGCTGTTCGACGCCCGGACCTGCCGCGTGCCGACGACCTTGCCGCCGTCCCGAAGGGTCACCCGGAGCGTGTTCGGGCTTTCCCGGAAGAACTGCGGGGCGACGATCAGCTGCTGCTGGTCGATGTCGGTCGTCATTTGGACGCGTGCGAGGGCCTCGGGAGCCACGGCCTCCATCCACACCGTCTGCCAGATGCCTGTCGTGCGGGTGTAGTCGCAACTGTGCGAGGCGTATTGCAGCGACTGTTTGCCGGCAGTCTGTTTGCCGCTGCGCAGGTCGCTCGTGGCGAAGACGACCAGACTGTGGCTGCCGCCCGGCTTCACGAATGCGGTGATGTCGTAGGAGAACGACGTGCTGCCTCCGAAGTGGCGGCCGACGAAGCGGCCGTCGACATACACCTCGGAGGTGTAGTACACGGCTCCGAAGTTGAGCATCACGTTGCGTCCCGACCAGTCTGCCGGAATGTCGATCGTACGCTGGTACCAGATGCGGCCGATGAAGTCCGTGTGGCCGACGCCCGAGAGCTTGCTCTCCGGGGCGAACGGCACGATGATTTTGCCGTCGAATCCCTTCGAGCCGGCGTAGCCGCGTTCCAGGCCGCTTGCGCCGAAATCGAACGTGTAGGTCCATTCGCCGTTCAGGTTGATCCAGTCCGTCCGCTCGAACTGCGGGCGGGGATATTCCGGGCGGGGGATCTGCGAAAACAGACACGCGGCCTGAAGCAGGAAAAAGAGGGTGATTGCGGTTTTCTTCATGGTTGTTTTTGGTTGGTTTGCTTGTTTTCGGGGTGGTTATTCCGGTGCGATGTCGAACCGGTCGGGCGGCTCCGTGCGCTGCGCTCCGGCGAGCGGCGGCAGCATGCCGCAAGGGAGCAGCAGCAGGATGTGCGCATGTTTCATGGCTTCGTCTATGGGTTTGCTGTGCCGAAGTTACGAAACTTTTTCGGAATACGGAGCGGGTCAGAGGTTAATTTTGCAGGGGAACAGGCTGAAGACCCGAAAAAAATAGACTATATTCGTACGATCAAAACTGCCCGACTGATAGGAAAAAGAGACTCTTGCACTGTTGGGGACCCTGCACCTTCGTCGGAGCGCAGGTCCCGTGGCCGACGCTTTTCAACGGCCGGAACCTGAAAGGCTGGAAGACGGTCGGCGGGACGGAATCGTTTTTGTGTTATATTTACGGATAAAACGAATGCGGTTATGGAACGGGAGAACGTCTTTTATATCAAAAACATGGTTTGCAACCGCTGCATTCTGGTCGTCACCCGGCTGCTCGAAAAAGCGGGGTTCACGCCCCTCGATGTCGGACTGGGAACGGTCGTCGTGCAGGAGAAGCCCGGCCGGGAGCAGCGGGAGGCGTTCCGCAAACTGCTCGAAGCCTACGGGTTCGAACTGATCGACGACAGCCGGATGCGCCTCATCGAGCAGATCCGGACGGCCGTGATCGAATTGGTGCATTACAGCGAAGATGCCTCGAAAGTCAACCTGTCGGATTACCTGCGCGAACGCTGCCACCGTGATTACAGTGCGTTGAGCAAGCTCTTTTCGGAGGTCAACGGCATCAGCATCGAGAAATACTTCCTCGCCCAGCGGATCGAGCGGGTCAAGGAACTGCTGGCCTACGGCGACCTGACCGTCAGCGAGATCGCCGACAAACTCCGTTATTCGAGCGTGGCGCACCTCAGCGCCCAGTTCCGCGCCCAGACCGGGATGTCGCCCACTGAATTCCGCCGGCTGAAAGGACGCGGCCTGAAACCGCTGGATGAAGTGTAGGTATAAATCATATCCATAATTCTGTAACACCCGGAGCGTGTCGGGACCTTACCTTTGTTCCCATGGAAAAGAGTAAGATCGTCACGAATACGTTCCCGGTCGCAGGCATGAGCTGCGCTTCGTGCGCAGTCCGGGTCGATAAGGCGCTCAACGGCCTGCCGGGCGTCGAGTCTGCGCATGTGAACTACGCTTCCGCTACGGCGCGGGTGGACTACCGTCCGGGGGAGTGCTCTCCCGGGACGCTGAAGCGGGCCGTGCAGGCGGCCGGTTACGACCTGCTGATCGACGCGGAAGGCCCGGCGGAGGACGAGGCGGCGCACGTCCGTGCGGCGCATTACCGGGCGCTCAAACGGCGGACTCTTTGGGCGGCGGGGCTTTGTCTTCCGATTGTGGCCGGAGGCATGCTGTTCATGGACGCTCCGGCCGTGAAATACGCCGTGTGGGCGCTCTCCACCCCGGTCGTTTTCGGACTGGGACGGGAGTTCTTCGTCAACGCCTGGAAACAGCTCCGCCACGGGGCGGCCAACATGGATACGCTGGTTGCCGTCAGTACCGGAATCGCCTATCTGTTCAGCCTTTTCAACCTGTTTTTCCCGGAATTCTGGCTGTCGAGGGGCATCGAGCCGCACGTCTATTTCGAGTCGGCGGCCGTCATCGTCGCCTTCATCCTGCTGGGGCGGCTGCTTGAGGAGCGGGCGAAGCGCAGCACGACGACGGCCATCGCGAAACTGATGGGCCTGCAACCGAAAACCGTCACGGTGATCACCCCTTCGGGCGAACGCTCCGTGCCCGTTGCGGAGCTTCGCGCCGGGGATCTGGTCGCCGTGCATCCCGGCGAACGCATCGCCGTGGACGGCACGGTGGCCGAAGGCGCGTCGTATGTCGACGAGTGCATGCTCAGCGGGGAACCGCTCCCCGTCTGCAAACAGGAGGGTGCGGCGGTGTTCGCCGGAACGATGAATGGCAACGGTGCGTTCCGTTTCCGGGCCGACAGGGTGGGGCAGGACACGGTACTGGCCCGGATCATCCGCATGGTGCGGGATGCGCAGGGCAGCAAGGCCCCCGTGCAGCGGACCGTCGACCGGATCGCCGGCGTTTTCGTTCCCGCCATCATCGTCCTCGCCGTGCTGACCTTCGCGGCGTGGATGCTTTTCGCGCCGGAGGAGGGCTTCACCCGCGGGCTGCTGGCGCTGGTGACCGTGCTGATCATCGCGTGCCCCTGTGCGCTGGGTCTGGCGACGCCCACGGCCCTCATGGTCGGGATCGGCAAGGGCGCCGGACAGGGCATCCTCGTCAAGGACGCTGCGAGCCTGGAGGTGGCCCGGAAGGTCGACACCGTGGTGCTGGACAAGACCGGAACGCTCACCGAAGGCCGTCCGTCGGTCGTGGACGCTGCGTGGGCCGAAGGGTCGGAGACGGCGCGGCGGATTCTGTTCAGCCTCGAAAAACGCTCGGGGCATCCGCTTTCGCAGGCCGTCGTCGAATCGCTCGGCGGGGAGCGGGACGTTCCCGTGACCGGGTTCGAAAGCATTCCCGGGCAGGGTATCCGGGGCGTCGCGGAGGGGCGGACCTGGTATGCCGGGAACGACGCGCTGCTGTCCCGCCACGGCATCGTGCCCGACGCCCGTCTGCAACGGCTGGCCGAAGGGTGGATGCAGGAGGCGAAGACCGTAGTTTGGTTCGCCGACGAGGAGCGGACGCTCGCCGTGCTCGCCCTTGCCGATGCGCTGAAACCCTCGTCGGCCGGGGCCGTCGCCCGGCTGCACGCGCTGGGAATCACGGTCTGGATGCTGACGGGCGACAACGCCGGTTCGGCGCGTGAAACGGCCCGGAAAGCCGGGATCACCCGTTTCCGGGCGGGCGTCCTGCCGCACGAAAAGGCCGGATTCGTCCGGCAGTTGCAGTCCGAAGGCCGGACGGTGGCCATGGCCGGCGACGGGATCAACGACAGCGCGGCTCTCGCGCAGGCCGATTTGAGCGTCGCCATGGGGCAGGGGAGCGACATTGCGATGGATACCGCGATGGTGACGATCCTCTCGTCGGACCTCCGGAAAATCCCGGAGATGATCCGGCTGTCGCAACTCACCGTGCGGACGATTCGCCAGAACCTCTTCTGGGCCTTCATTTACAACCTCGTCGCCATTCCCGTAGCGGCCGGGGCGCTCTATCCCCTCTGGGGGTTTCTGCTCGACCCGATGATCGGCGGGGCGGCCATGGCCTTGAGCAGCGTGAGCGTCGTGGCCAACAGCTTGCGGCTGAAACGCCGGCGGATCGGCGATGAGTGTGAACATGACGAACCGGTTGAAACCGAAGAAAAGATGAAAAAGGAATTTATCGTGGACGGCATGACGTGCAATCATTGCCGGATGCATGTGGAACATGCGCTGAACGCCCTCGACGGCGTGAAGGCGGTCGTGACGCTGGACCCTCCGGTGGCCGCCGTGGAGTTCTCCGGGCCGGAAATCGGCCTCGGGGAGTTGCAGAAGGCCGTTACGGAGCGGGCCGGGGAGTATACCCTGCGGGCGCGGTGACGACGGACGCCCCTGCGCAGGCGGGGTGTTTTTTTCGTGCCGCGCCGCATCTTTCCGGCGAATGTCCGGCGGAAAATGCGTTTTAGCATTAACTTTGCTGTCGGATTGTGTAAAGTATGCTGATGGAGACTATTTCCCGTTGGATCGGCGGCGTGAACGACGTGCTGTGGACCTATGTGCTGGTCGCGGCGCTCTTGGGGTGTGCCGTGTGGTTCACCCTGCGCACGCGGGGCGTGCAGTTCCGCCTGCTGGGCGAGATGATGCGCGTGCTGGGCGAGTCGGCCGGAAGCGGCCCGGAGGGCGAGCGGCACGTCTCGTCGTTCCAGGCTTTCGCCGTGTCGCTGGCCAGCCGCGTCGGCACGGGGAATCTCGCGGGCGTCGCCACGGCCATCGTCGTCGGGGGACCCGGCGCGGTCTTCTGGATGTGGGTCATCGCCCTTGTGGGCGCCGCGAGCGCTTTCGTCGAGTCGACCCTCGCGCAGCTTTACAAACGCCGCGGCAGGGACTCTTTCATCGGCGGCCCGGCCTACTACATGCAACGCGGTCTCGGGCGGAGGTGGATGGGCGTGCTGTTCGCCGTGCTGATCTCCGTGACCTTCGGATTCGCCTTCAACTCGGTGCAGAGCAACACGATCTGCGCCGCGTGGGAGGGAGCTTTCGGCGCCGATCGTGTGTGGGCGGGCGTCGTGCTCACGGCGCTGACGCTGCTCATCATCTTCGGAGGCATACGGCGCATTGCGCGTGTCAGCGGCGTGATCGTCCCGATTATGGCGCTGGGGTACATCGTGCTGGCGCTGGGCGTCGTGCTGTTCAACCTCGGGCGGCTGCCCGAAGTGCTGGAACTGATCGTCGCCGACGCTTTCGGCTGGGAGCAGACGCTGGGCGGCGCGGTCGGCGCGGCGTTGATGCAGGGCATCAAGCGGGGACTTTTCAGCAACGAGGCCGGTATGGGTTCGGCCCCGAACGTCGCCGCCACGGCCCACGTTTCGCACCCCGTGAAGCAGGGACTTATCCAGACCCTCGGGGTCTTCACCGATACGCTCGTCATCTGCACCTGCACGGCCTTCATCATCCTGTTCGGGGGCGTTCCCGACGCTTCGCTCAACGGCATTCAGCTGACGCAGGCGGCTCTGGAGAGCGAGATCGGTCCTGCGGGCGGGGTGTTCGTCGCCGTGGCGATCTTCCTGTTCGCCTTTTCGTCGATCATCGGCAATTATTACTACGGCGAAGCCAACATCCGCTTCATCACTCCGCGGCCGTGGGCGCTGACGCTCTACCGGCTGCTGGTCGGCGCGATGGTGCTCTTCGGATCCGTGGCGACGCTCGATCTGGCATGGAGCCTGGCCGATGTGACGATGGCGCTGATGACGCTGTGCAATCTGGCGGCGATCGTGCTGCTGGGCCGTCTGGCCTTCCTGCTGCTGGCCGACTACACGGCCCAGAAGCGGCAGGGCATCAAAAATCCGGTCTTCACGAAAGACCGGATTCCCGAATTGAAAGACAAGGCCGAGTGCTGGTAGCGCATTACTCTACCAGCCGGCGCGTCACGCTCCACCGCTGCATCAGCCGCACCACCGCCCAGCTCACGGCGAAGGCTCCGCAGGCGATCAGCGCGATGCGCGCCAGCGCGGGAAGTCCCGGAATCCGCTGCACGAGGTCGTAGCCGGCCTGAACGAAGATGAAGTGGCAGAGATAGATGCCGAACGTCGCGCCCGCCAGCCGCGAGAGCCATGCGCGGGGCCGTGCGGCGGCCTTCTGCACGAGGATGAAGACCGGGGCGGTCATCATAAAGACGTTGATGCCGGCGAAATACCAGACGATTTCGAGGTAGGCGTAGTTGCCCGGAAAATGTTTCTGCATCACCACGTAACCCAGCCCCGTGGCGAGGTATCCGGCGAGGAAGGTCGGGATGCAGATGCCCAATGTCTTGCGCCAGTTCCATGCGGGCGGGAATTTCACGAGGTAGAAGGCCAGTACGAGGTAACCGGCGAAGCCCGAGACGTAGTGGAACGTGCCGAACTCGTTCCAGTCGCAGACGCCGTAAAGCCCCGTGTTGCCGTAATTGCCCGTGTAGCCGAGCGCCGGGGCCAGCATCTTCACGTAGGGCAGCAGCAGCGTCACGCCCCAGATCGCGAGGACGCTCTGCAACTCGCGCCGCGAGGCCCGTTCGAGCCACGGGCTGATCAGCGGCATGATCAGATAAAGTCCTATCAGCATATAGAGATACCAGAGCGGCGTGGTGTCGTAGCAGAAGTTGAAGACGAAGGTCCACATCTTGTGCAGCGTCGCTTCGCCGGTGAACAGCGCGGGGTCGATCGACGGACTGGAGGTCCCGACGTAGCGCATATACAGGTAGTAGAGCACGGGCAGCGTCAGCGACCAGAAGACCAGCGCCAGGAGGACGCGGCCGATCCGCTTGCGGTAGAAAGCCCCCGTTCCGGTCCGCACGGGCAGCAGCAGCACGCCCGACATCATCACGAACAGCGGCACGCAGGCCCGGACGAAACTGCCTGCCAACGCTCCTTGCAGGAAGGTGGCGCGGTCGCTGTCGAACACGGCGACGAAGGCGTCGCAGCTGTGGGAGAAGACCACCAGAAAGCAGGCGATCACGCGCAGGAGGTCCACCCAGCCGATGCGTTCGCGGGCCGGGACGTTCAGGTCGGGAAGTCGGTTCTTCATTGTCGCAGAAATGGATTTCCGGCGAAGGTACGAAAAAAATCCGGGACCGCCGTGCGTTTTCGCCGCGGCGTCCCGGATTTTTGGTTGTCCGCACTCCCTCCGGCGGACGTCCCCTTCGGGTCAGTTGACCACCACCGTCGGGAAGTATTCGCGCAGCAGGGCCGCGGCGCGGTCGAGCTGTTCGGGGGTGTTCTCCCGCACGTCGCGGAGTTTGTACTCCAGCCCCATCGCCTCGTACTTATGCACTCCGAGGGTGTGGTAGGGGAGCAGTTCGACCCGCTCGACCGACTTGTAGCCGCCGAGGCGTTCGCCCAGCGCGCGGATGTCGGCTTCGGCGTCGCTGATGCCCGGAACCAGCACGTAGCGCAGCCAGAAGGGTTTTCCGTGGGCTTCGAGCCAGGCGGCCGTGCGGAGCGTCTGCGCGTTTTCGCGTCCGGTGAGGGCGCGGTGGCGTTCGGGATCGGCCTGCTTCACGTCCAGCAGCACCAGGTCGACCAGCCCCAGCAGCTCCTCGACGGCCGGGTTCCACACCCCGCCGTTCGAGTCGATGCAGACGTGGATGCCGGCCTCCTTCAACGACTTTACGAGCGGAACGAGTTCCGCGGCCTGGAAGGTGGGTTCCCCGCCCGAGAAGGTCACGCCGCCGCGCCGCCCGAAGAAGGGCTTCTGGTCGACGGCCATGCGCAGGATCTCCGCAGGGTCGGTCAATGTGCCCGCTCCGGCCTCGATCGTGTCGGGGTTGGCGCAGTAGAGACAGCGGAAATTGCAGCCTTGGAGGAAAACGACGAGCCGGAGTCCCGGCCCGTCGAATGTTCCCATGGATTCGTAAGAATGTACACGAAGCATGATTGTTCCTTGTTTTTGAATAAGGGGGTTCGGGCGCAAACCGGGTTCCGGTATGCAAATCCTGCGCCCGCCCCTAAAAGCGGCTTTTCAAGCCGTTACATCCTTTCGTGGAAGCTGCGGCTGATGACTTCGAGCTGGTGTTCGCGGCTCAACTTGGTGAAGTTCACGGCGTAGCCCGAGACGCGGATCGTCAGCTGCGGATATTTCTCGGGGTGCTCCATGGCGTCTTCGAGCATCTCGCGGTTCAGCACGTTGACGTTCAGGTGGTGTGCGCCCTTGGTGAAATAGCCGTCGAGCATCGTCACGAGGTTCTCGATACGCTCTCCGGCCGTCGGGCCGAGCGATTTGGGCACGATCGAGAAGGTGTTCGAAATACCGTCCTGCGAGTCGCGGTAACGCATCTTGGCCACCGAGGCGAGCGAAGCGATGGCGCCGCTCTTGTCGCGGCCGTGCATCGGGTTGGCTCCCGGGGCGAAGGCCACGCCCTTGAGGCGTCCGTCGGGCGTTGCGCCGGTCTTCTTGCCGTACATCACGTTCGAGGTGATCGTCAGCAGCGACAGCGTCGGGCGGGCGTTCTTGTAGACGGGCAGCTTCTTCAGCTCCTCGCTGAAGTAGTAGACGAGGTCCACGCCCAGGTGGTCGACACGGTCGTCGTTGTTGCCGTAGCAGGGGAATTCACCCTCGATGTCGAAGGCTTCGGTGAGCCCCTCGGCGTTGCGGCGGGGCGTCACGCGGGCGTATTTGATGGCCGAGAGCGAGTCGAGGGCGATCGAGAGACCGGCCACGCCGTAGGCGAGATTGATGCGGGGATCGGTGTCGACGAATGCCATCTGGGCCTTCTCGTAGTAGTACTTGTCGTGCATGTAGTGGATGATGTTCATGGCCTCGTTGTAGACGCGGGCGATCTCCTTGAGCACCATCTTGTAGTTGCGCATCACCTCCTCGAAGCGCAGCGGACCCTCCGACAGCGCCGGAATGCCCTTGACCATCAGCGTGCCGGTGTTCTCGCAGCGACCTTCGTTAATGGCCAGCAGCAGGGCCTTGGCCAGGTTGGTGCGGGCGCCGAAGAACTGGATCTGGCGGCCGATGTCCTGGAACGAGACGCAGCAGGCGATGCCGTAGTCGTCCGAGTGGCGCACTTCGCGCATCAGGTCGTCGTTCTCGTACTGGATCGAGCTGGTGTCGGCCGAAACCTTGGCGCAGAAGTCCTTGAATCCCTGCGGCAGCTCGGGGCTCCAGAGAATCGTGAGGTTCGGTTCGGGCGAAGGACCGAGGTTGTAGAGCGTTTGCAGGAAGCGGAACGAGGTCTTCGTCACCTTCG
>ERZ833963.1977-NODE-1977-length-21562-cov-3.561585_pt1 | contig 21562 bp, 18 predicted proteins | sample MGYA00519693_ERZ833963 | MGnify/ENA primary metagenome ERZ833963 (study PRJEB31850, sample SAMEA3708748) | human gut metagenome | biome: human gut; feature: human-associated habitat; material: faeces | place: China | collected 2014 ... | reverse complement strand
CTCCCGAAAAAACGGCCCGACCCACCCCTGCCGGGCCTCGTCCGTTTTGCTTGTTGGGGAAGTCCCCAAACCCCTTGAATGGAAAGGACGGTGAAGCATGGTAAACAGAACCAGAAAAATTGTGCTGCGCGTTCCAGTGACACCGGAGGAACGGGAGCTGATTGAACAGAAAATGTCGCTGCTGCATACGAAAAACTTTTCAGCCTACGCCCGGAAGATGCTCATTGATGGCTATATCGTGAACATGGACACTACCGACATCCGGGCACAGACCGCCGAGATACAGAAGATCGGCGTCAACGTCAATCAGATTGCAAAGCGGCTGAACAGCATGGGGCCGGTGTACGCGCAGGACATTGAGGACATAAAGGGGGCGTTGGCACAGATATGGCAGTTACAAAGATACATCCTATCAAGTCAACGCTGAAAAAGGCCCTGGACTACATCGAAAACCCGGACAAGACCGACAATAAGCTGCTGGTGTCCTCCTTTGCCTGTTCCTATGAAACAGCAGACATTGAATTTGAAATGCTGCTGGCGCAGGCGTACCAAAAGGGCAACAATCTGGCCCACCACCTGATACAGTCCTTTGCTCCCGACGAGGCCACGGCGAAACTGGCCCATGAGATTGGAAAGCAGCTTGCCGATGAAGTGCTGCAAGGGAAATATCCCTATGTGCTGACTACCCACATAAACAAAGGCCACGTCCATAATCATCTGATTTTTTGCGCCGTGGATATGGTCAATCAGCGCAAGTACATTTCCAATAAACAGAGCTATGCCTACATCCGGCGCACCAGCGACCGGCTGTGTAAAGAACACGGATTGTCCGTGGTGAAGCCCGGCCAGAGTAAGGGCAAGAGCTACGCCGAGTGGGATGCCCAGCGGAAAGGGACAAGCTGGAAAGCGAAGCTCAAAGCCGCCATTGATGCTGCCATCCCACAGGCCAAAGACTTTGACGATTTTCTCCAGCTCATGCAGGCGCAGGGCTATAAGATCAAACAGGGCAAATTTATTTCATTCCGCGCCCCCGGACAGGAACGCTTCACCCGCTGCAAGACGCTGGGGGAATCCTACACCGAAGAAGCAATCAAAGAGCGTATCAAAAGCCGCGCCATCACAAGGAGGCCAAAAGAACGCAAGGGAATTTCCCTGCGGATTGATCTGGAAAATAGCATCAAGGCCCAACAGTCGGCGGGTTATGAGAAGTGGGCGAAGCTCCACAACTTGAAGCAGGCCGCAAAGACATTGAATTTCCTGACCGAACATGGGATAGACACCTACCCGGATTTGGAAAGCAAAGTGGCCGAGATCACCGCCGCCAACGACGAGGCCGCCGCTGTCCTGAAAGCTGCGGAACATCGGCTTGCGGATATGGCGGTATGGATAAAGAACATCACCACTTACAAGCAGCTCCGGCCCGTGGCGCTGGAATATGGCAAGGCAGCGGACAAGGCTAAATTTCGACGTGAGCATGAAAGCACCTTGATTTTGTATGAAGCTGCGGCAAAGGCCCTAAAGGAACAGGGCATGAAAAAGCTCCCTGATCTGTACGCCCTGAAAGCCGAGTACAAGCGGCTGGCTGAGGAAAAAGAACGGCTGTATGAACAGTACGGCAAAGCAAAAAAGCAGATGCAGGAATACGGTATCATCAAGCAGAATGTGGACGGCATTTTGCGGATGACGCCGGGAAAGGAATGGTCGCAAGAGTTATGAGCTTACCGAGAATGAATTACCCGCAATACCGCAAGGCCCGGAAGCTGGTGCGGGAGTGCTGCAATTACTGTGACGGGAACTGTCTGCTGCTGGACGATGGCGAAGAATGTGTTTGTGTTCAGAGCATTTCCTATTCGCTGCTGTGCCGTTGGTTCCGGGCTGCTGTTCTCCCGCTGGACGCGGCTCTGTACGCCGAGATCGCGAAAGACCGGGACGAAGTGAAACGCTGCTCCGAGTGTGGAGCTGCATTTATGCCGAAGTCCAACCGGGCCAAATACTGTCCAGCCTGTGCCAAACGGATGCGCCGCCGCAAAGAGGCAGAACGACAGCGGAAAAGGTACTGGAAATCTACGCATTTAGAGCCTTAAAAAACCAGTATTCCGGGGCCTTTCCGGCATAGTCGCAGGGGTGGTGGGATGATTTATCCTATCCCCGCCGAAACGCTGTTCTAAATGCGTAGAAATTGACAAAAAAAGAACGCCGGACGCAAGCGGCCATATGGTCGCTGCGTCCGGCATTTTATTAGCCTTTTCGTCAATTTTGTGCTATAATTATTTTTATAAATTCTTCCAATACACAATGGAGGCCAGCTATGAGATTCACAGAATTGCTCAACCGCCTTACAGGGATAAGTTGCCCTGTCTTTGGCGTATCATGGAACCCCGTCGATACTGAAAGAAGTATTGCACGACGGATTATTATTTTTCTCGAACCGCGTCGCGTTTTATATTCCGCATATGACTATGAATCTGTTTGCCCATGTATAACGTCAGTAACAGAGATCAAGAACTATCTCACTTCTGAATTGCAGAATATAGACGAGCAAGCGGAGCTAAATGCCTATGTTCGATCTATGAGAAACGCTTGCAATAAGTTTTTAAGTAAATGCCCAGACAAAAAGGAGTTTCGTTGCTATGCTTGTCAGCCCGGCAACATTGACAATTGGATTTTTACATCTGCTATTGGAGAACTGCGTGGCGTGTTTGGTGTGATGATCGGCCAAATTGCAAAGGCATACGGACTCGATGTTGAGGATGATTTGGCACAGATAATTCCAGAGTAATTGTAGGAGGTACTTATATTGAGCAATATAACAGCGTTATTAACGGGGGTTTGTATGTACCCTGCTGTCGGCTATCCTGCATTGCCTCTTTGCGCTAATGACGTACAAGCTGTAAAAAAGGCTCTTATTGCAGGTCTAAACGTATCAGAATCTAGTATTATGGTTTGTGGTCATCATGGAACAGCGACTACAAAAGACTTAATTACAGGACTTTATTCCTCAATTTCTGGAACTGATAATGAAGATACTTTTATTTTTTATTTTTCTGGACACGGAGGAAAAAATGTCTTAGCGTTGAGTGACGGTAACTTGAATCTTCAATCATTGATTGACGTAATTGAAAAGATACCTGCCAAAAATAAGATTATTATTTTAGATAGCTGCCATTCAGGATATTTTGCAATAAGCGATACACCTGCCTTAGATTTATCAGAAACTATTGAGACATTTGTTGGATGCGGTTATGCTGTTCTTGCTTCATGCAGTGCGGAACAAACATCTGGATTTGAACCCAACCGACAGTTAAGCACATATACCAGCTTTTTAGTTGATGCCCTTACCTCGCGTTTTTTGATAAGAGAAGGGAAAAAATCATTAGAATCTATCAACGAGGCAATTTTTCATTTTGCGAAAATATGGAACACTAAACATCCTTCACAGACACAAACGCCAATATTTCGTTCCAACATTGGTGGAACAATTTTCTTTGATGTAGAAGAATACAAACCATACCGTGTCGCAAACGTATATGAAGAAACAGAAACATATATCATATACAATGTTACCCCAGTACATACAGGATTAGCAAAACGATTATCTGCGAAAGTAATTTTGCGATATGAAAGTTCTTTTGAAGAAATAGCTGATATCGCAAATGAAGTTAAAGACAAAATAAAGTATGCCGATGTTTACCAAAATGCTCTGTCAGAATCTCGTCACAGGGGTAAAACAGCGAACATTATTTGGTGCTATTTTGGATACAGCGAAGATGATATTATAGATAGTAATTATATTTGCCATACAACATGGGTTGATAATACACAAGATAAAAAATGGTGGTATAGAGAAAATAAGAATTCTCGGGTTGTCAATAATGTCTATTTAGAAACAAATCCGTCATACGAAATGATAAACCAGTTGTTGCATAATAAAGTGGTGAGTAGGGAGAATTTAATTGAGGAAACTCATTTAATTACAGAAAAATTGGTAAATGCTGCTCAAAGTTTTATTAAACTCTATCGCGAATATCGCAATGGCGTACTAAGTGAAAGTGAGTTAATTGATGCTGTTGAGCCGCTCAATCGTGAAATCACTTGCTTGTTTTTGGAACAAAGTGATCTCCCATATCCGCCCAAAGAGCTCCACGAATGGGCAAATGCGCATACTCAATTAGCAGGAACAATTCAAGATTTTTCTTTATATTATGACAGGAAAAACCTCAATACATGGACAACCGAAAACAGAATATACCTCATGGATTCATCAATTAAACGCTATGAAACTGATTTAGAAGCATTGCGTACACTGGAAAAAACATATAAATAGAAAGACGTCGGACGCAAGCGGCCACATGGCCGCTACGCCCGGCATCTGCTTTACTTATTCATCGGTGAAATTGAACTTCTGGTTGTCATAGTCGGCATCCGTCATGCGTTCCAGCTTGGAAAGGGTCTGCTGGGCCAGCGTCTGCATCCCCTCGTCCATATCCGGCAAGGCGGCAGTGATCCTACCCATCGTCCTGCGCCGGTCAGCGTTGTGGTACATACAGATCAGGTTTTCTTCCTCCACGGTAAAGTGCATTTGTCATACCTCCAATTCGTTTTTCTTGGCTCTGGCCGCCGCCTTTTTCGGGCTGGCGGCCTGTTTGCTGTCGGTGAGCTGCTTGCGGATAGAGGGCCGGGTCCTGCGTATTGACACATCGCGGCGCTCGTTCTTGCCAATCATGGCATACACGCCGTGCCGGTCTTTTATGCCGGTAAAGCACAGGGATTTATAGGGCAGCATGGAAAAGAGCCGGTCATTGTCCTTGGTGGAGGCCAGCGCGTCAAAGTGCGGTGAGATCTCCACCATGAAATGCGTCTTGTTGGGGCTGTTGGGTACAGACAGATCTTTCAGCTTTTCCACGATGCGCTTGGCCTCGGTTTCAATCCGGCTGTCATGCAAAGCGGTGATATGGGCCTTGAAATCCCCCGGCCTTGCCTGCGCTCGTCCGTGCTGCTCCTGCTGTAGCGCCTCCTGCAGCACAGCCGGGTCGTGGGGCTGAAACTCATAGTGCAGGAAATCGCCCAGCACACGGTCAGGGCTTCCGTCAAAAAACTGTTCCGCCGGAATATCACGGCTTCCATGCTCATAAAAGAGCCGTCTCATACTCACCGGCAAGGCGGCGTCAATGACGTGTCGGAAATGCTGCTGGTAGTCCAGCTCATAAAGATTGCCTTGGATAATATCATCCTTGGTGCCGGTCAGCTCCACAGCGTAGGCCAGTATCTTGTCGCGGGTCTGCTCCCCGTAGAAACACCATGTATTGTGCTGCCGGGTATCTTTCAGGAACACATCACGTTCCCGGAAACAGTACGTCCCTGAGGGCCGGGACATCCACAGCAGGGTCTTATCCACGGCCTGATTGCTGGCGGCGGCCCGCTGGATAATACCCTTGTCAATATCAAAGTCGCTCTGATAAAACGCGGTGTTCTGCCGCATGATCTCACTCAACGCCGCAATCACGTCCACATTCTCAAACTTCTGCATCCGTTACACCTCCAATTCCTGCGATTTTTCCCGCGCCGGTTTCTTTTTTGCCTGTTCCTCCTGTGCAGCTTTGAGCTGCGCCCGGATGGAGGGCTTTTTCTGCTGGGCCTTGCGGGACTGTTTGGTCTTGGGCTTCTTGGCCTCGGCCTTGGCAGCATCGGCAAGATCGGTAAGGGAAATCTGTTCCCCGGCTTTTACCTTGGCCTCCAACTCGCCCATGGATGGGGTGTTATTGATGATGCCGTCAATCATGTTTTCGTTCTGCTCCGTGGACAACTCGGCGGTACGCAGAGGATTTTCCCTTAAAAACTCCGGCACCTGCTGAAAACCAAAGCTGTCACAGTAATGGGCCGTATCTTTGCCTCCCTGATGCAGCACCACAACGTCGGACACAGAAAGGGAATGTCCCTTGAAATCTGCCGGATGGTCAATGTTGAATGTGCGGTAGATGTCCTCCAACGTGGTCTTACTATCCAGCGGCACGGTATAAACAAGGTCATAGTTGGCCCTATCCACAGAGCGGCCCGTGGCCTGCAAGCGATCAAAGGGTTCAAACCGATAGTCCCGCGTTTCATCACCACTCTTGATCTGATAGATAGAAAAGCTGTCCTGTTCCGGCGCTTCATAGCCCGCCGCCGCATATTCCTCCACGGTCATACCGGCTGCGGCGGCCTCCTGTGCGATCTCGGCCTGCACCTGCTCCTTGTAGTCCTGCAAGGTCTGGTCAAAATCGGACAGCTTCGGCGGCTCCGGCAACCGATACTGCCCCTGATTGAGAAGTGGGCGGCACTCCTGCACATAGTCAAGAACAGCATGGAAATAGGCGGTCTGCTCCGGCGTCAATTCCTCCCCGGAAAGCAGGGACCGTCTGGCTTCCTGTTCCATGTGGGAGAGATTGCAATGCAGCTTCATATAAGGAACAAACTCACTCAGCAGCATATCTCGTTCCGCTTTGTCCTGCTCCCAGCCCTCTGAGCCGGTTTCCGCAATCACATGGCTTTTCCAGTTTTCATCCTGGGCATAGTATTCATGGTAGCTCTGGATGTGCTGTATCAGGGAACCGTCCCCATCGCCAAAATCCTGCCGCCCCTCGTAGTTGTCCGGCTGTCCCCGGAAAGTAAAGTCAATGCGGAACTTGGTCTTGTCATAGCCCATGCCTGCCGGGTATTCTGCATCCAGCTTGGCAAACAGGGCGTCGGCCTCATGCAGCGGCATGGTCTGGCCCTCTTTCAGATGGGGGCTTTCACTCCAAAGCACCGTAACAACCGGCTCCGCTGTCAGGTCAAGGGACGGAGCCTCGGTCTGGTCTGTCGTTTGCTCTTCCTGCGGCTGTTCGGCTTCCTGTTTAGTCTCGCGCTCCTGCTGAAGCTGGGCCAGATGGTCGTCAATGTCGGTTATCAGCTCATTGGCCGCTTTTCGGATGGTTTCAAGGGAGGCTTTCAGCTCGGACAGCTCCCGCCCGGAACTCCAACCGGCCACATAGCCAAAGGAATAGTCGGACGTGTCCAGCCCGTAATGCTGGCAGACAGCATACGCCACGCTTTCGGCCTGCACCTCACGGGTGCGGTGGTCGGGCCGGACAGCCTGCTCGGTGGCCGGGGCGTCCTTGTCGATGGCATGGAGCTTGGCATGGGCAATCTCATGGATGGCCGTTTTCAGGGTTTGCAGCTCACTCATGCCCTCGTCAATGGCAATCCTCTTTTCTTCCAGATGGTAGTAGCCGTGTGCGCCGCCCTCGATGTTTTCAAAGGCAATCGGAACCGGCGACGCCTTTTCCAGCGCGGCGAAAAAATCCTGATACTGTTCCACGCTGCCGGTCAGCTCGGACACGGCAATGCCCGGGATTTCCTTGCCCTCAGTCTGGCTCACATCAAAGACTGTGACGACGCGAAAGGCCGGGATTTCAATTTCCCGTTCCTCGGTAACGGGCTTGCCGTCTGCGCCGATTACCGGCTTTTGAGTAGACGGGTCAATTTTCTCCATCTGCTTTTTCACCTTGTAGGGGGACGGGGCCAGTATCTTGATGCCTTTTTCACCTTTCTTCACATGGCGTTCAAAGTCGTCCCTCCATTTGCCAAAACCGGCAACCAGAGAGGCGTCAGGCTTCTGCATGGCGATCAGCAGCGTATTGTTGAAGCTGTAATTATGGAACTTGGACATCGCCGTGAGATAGGCTTTGTACTGTTCACTTTCAAAAAGGGCCTGTATTCCGGCTTCCAGACGGTCAGTGATCTCTTTCATGCGCTCGGCATTGTTCTTTCCGTTTAAGTCGATGGGGATAACCGGCTGGGGCTGCGGGGCCTCGGCAGTCAATACCGCTGCCTGCCGGGTCTTGATCTCGTCCCGCATAACCTCCGGCTGGGGAAAGGCCATTACCCGGTATTCCTCCGGCACCGGCTGGCCCTCATGGACGCGCTGCCATTCGTCGCCGCTTTTTACGATATAGCCGTACTCGGTAAAGGCGCCCTGTTCCTGCTGGGAAATGTGGCGTCCGAACTGCACCGTATCAATCCCGACTTTCCATTCCTGCGGCATATCCACCATGCCGGAACGGTTCAAATAGTAGTCGCCCAAAGCGGCGGCGCTATGCACATCCGGCAGATGCACATAGTAGTCCACGTTTTCGGTAAAGTCGATGATCTGGCCGATACTTGCAAAGCCGCCCTTGGGGTTTTGCAGGGCGGCGTTCAGCTCTGCAATTTCGGCGGCGTCAAGCTGGCCTAGCTGGGCGGCAAGGAAATTCAGCTCGTCCACGTCGGCGGCCAGCACCATATCGTAAGGCAGCGCAAGGCACTGGCCCTCCGGGTAAGAATACCCGTTGATAAAAAAATCCTGCGGATTGTCGGCGGTAATGCCGATCTGCTGCAGGGCTGCTTGCAGTTGTTCCGTTGTAGTAGGCATATCCAGCCAGACACCATCCTTGCCCTGTTCGTAGAGCTGGCGGTTATGGAGCTGGATAGAAAATACTTCGTTCACGCGCTCACTCCTTTCATTGTCCTGTTCCATCAGACGGTGCATCAGCTCATAGTCCTCAATGCTCATGTTTCCGTCATATACATACGGGTCGATGTCCGCCCCATTATAGGGGCGCTCATAAAAGGGCAGCCCCGCTGCATGGGCCTTGGCCCGCGCTTCCTCTAATACCTCCGGGGGCAGCGCATCGTCGTGGGCCTCCATAAACGGGGCGATATTACTTAGGCCGTTTTCGTAGTGGTGGCGCACTCCGGCGGCCAGCTCGTCCACGCTCATTTCCTCGCCCAGATAGCCGGAATAGTAGCCGTTCACCACAACGGCCTTGGGGTCTGCGGCCTGTATCTCGGCAAGCCGCATTTTGTCCTCCGGGTACAAATAGTCGCTCATATCCAGATGAAACGCTTCCCCGTGCCATGAACGGCCTTCCCGCCAGAACGCCAGCCATGCAATGCCGCTTCGTAAATCGTCCTGATATTCTCTTACGGTGTACCGTAAACTTGCCATCGGCAGCCTCCTTTCTGTAAAAATGGGTAAAAGAAAAGCAGGAAACCTTTAAAAAATTTCCTGCTTGGTAATGCCGTTGGTAGGCGGCGAGTATATTTTTTCATAAGCGAGTGTTCAACTCAATAACCCGAAAGTTATCGACTTTCTTTTTTACCTTCTTCCTTTGCTTTTTCTTTTCTTCTCTTTTTGCCTTGACTTTTTCTTTCATCTTGATAAAAAATTCTATAAATTCTTGTTTAACAAACGTTCCAGGTGCTTATCCGCAACAAACAACGCAAACTCTCTAAGTTGTGGTACTGTAAAGTGTAGCTCTGTATGCACCGGAGAATTCCTGTTTTGGCGATCTCTAATTATGATAGAATCCACCACCCCGTCTTTGTTTTGTGGGGCAATATTCATATGTGACAAGGCATTCTTTACTGTTCGGAATGTCTTATCATCATCCATCGAATTTATAATAACACCCATGCTTTTGAGTTTGTTAACGCACTCATTTTTAAACAAAGTGCTGTTAGGTTTTGTGCGTTCCGTTGGAAGGCTAACTAAACCCAACAAGCAGTTTAATAAAAGCGTTACATCATAGGTAAATTCGTCTTTGCACTGGGTTTGAACAATGTATTTTGTGCGTTCAACGAACTCCTTATCGAAATACTTGATCTCCATTTTCAAATCCTCTTGTATTCAAAGTATATCTACATAATATCTTCCATCAATATTGGAAAAAGTCACTTTGGTAGGGAAAAGTTTCATTCCCATGGCTGCCATTCTAATAACACTGCAGGCCCATTCACTTAGTTCATTCGGAAGTCGAAAGCACTCAGATTCTCCATCTTTTAGAATTGTTACTGTTGGAGTGAATTTCTGATCCACCCCAACCGATAATACATCAAAAGTCTGAGAACCTTCATGTAACGGCAAAAGGAGTTGCTTCCTCGAATCAAAATATACCTTTCCACCCCTTTGGTTCAGATATGATTCTTCATCAAAGGGAATTACAGGCTCAATGGGCAGCTTGCATCTTCTCTGATTAAAATACCTTGTCAACTGATCACAAGCAAACGCATTAAAGTATTCGCCTTGCATATCTATATCAGCCCGGATCTGTTCGACAGATTCAAAATGGTTCATAAAATTAAGCAAAGCATTGAATACAACCAAATCATCCGAATATATACCGGAGTAAGATTTGTACCAAGCAGGTTGCCACTCGCAAATAAGCCGATAAAGCTTTTTATAGAGTCCTAATTGAACTTCATTCAGGCAGAACCAACCTGTATCCAAAATCTTCTTATTGGCACTTTCGTCAAGAGATTGATACCGCAAGGAATCACATAGCCCCTTCAATAACTTGGATATAATGCCTGCCATCATATCTGCCATACGAAGCCCCGGATACTCTGTAGAATCGGCTTCATCTGAATTATCCAGTCCTATTTCACGGGCCGCTTTTAAGGTTTTGCTTTTTTCCTCCTCTTTACCCTCTTTGTCAATAATCAGGTTGTAATTCGATATATCTTTTTCTGCCAGATACTTTTTGAACCCGTCAAAAGGCAGATGGTAGTCCCAATCAATCTCCGGAGCCTCCGAAATATCATCCAGTATGAATAAAATCTGTTGAAATGCTTCCGTTTCTTTTTGCTTTAATTGGGGATTGTTTTTATTGCATTCAATCCTATCTCGGAAGAACTTCTTTAGTTCCTCTAAAAAGTCTTTGGGTGATTCGTAGAGGCACTTAATGATTTCCTGCGGACGATACATAACGAGAGCTTTTGTAATGGAATACTTCATCAAGTCTGCATCGACGAGAAAACTGTTTCTGTACCCTTGAAAAACCTGTAGCACAAGGTATTCAATCTTGCTGGAAATAGAAAAGTAAATATGAATATCTTTGTCAAACAGCGACAGAAAATCATTTACAAACTGAGCGTTCTGCTTGTTGAGGGAGGCAAAACCAAACTTGAATTGTTTTTGCTGAAACATCGTACTTTTGATTTCACCATTACGATCTTTTCTGTCTGCGTACTTGGTCTCAAAAGCAGCATGCCGTTGCAGAATATCATCCTTCTCGGCTGACCATCCTACAATCATGGTTACGAAATTATCATAATAATTAGAGGCACTTACCGTCTTGTAGTTGATTTTTCGGCTATGCTCAGACTCATCATAGTAGAAATTATATTTAGGCATTTTGTAACGCCTCCTTCATATAAATGATACTTATGAAGCAACTACCCAAGAGGTCATTTCAGCCACCTTATCAAGCCGCTGAATTTCGATTTGTCGCTGGCTTCATTATACTATCATAACCCGGCTTTTGAAATATCAATTTGAAGCAAATAAAGATGTTTCGGGAGAGATAAGGGTTTGGGGCTTTCCCCAACAAGCAAAATCCCCGGCCCGGTCAGGTGCGCCGGGTCAGGGATTTACCGGGAGTGTAGCCACACTCCCTATGCTTGCTCTGTTAGTGTCTTAGCTCCTGTGTTCCACACGGTAATTGACGTACTTCCCGCCGGTATCGGCCAAAAGCACCGTCCCGTCATAGGTTTTGCCGGTTTTCATAGAATAGAGGCCCTTTACCTTTGCTTTTCCGTCTTTGAGCAGCGCGGCGGCGATCTTCGGGGTGAACACTTTCCTGCGTTCCTCAAAAAATCGGTCATTCTTCCACATGACAAACTGACAGGCCCGGTTTCCGCAGTAGTAGTTTTTCCTGCCCTCGTAGACGGCCTCACCGCAGCGGGGGCACGTCCCGATTGCCACACGCTCGGCCTGAAACAATTTCTGCTTATCTTCGCTGATGCAGGAATAGGTTTTCACCAGCTCCCGCGTCATGGCCTCAATACCTGCCATAAACTCGTCCGGGTCAGACTGCCCCTTGGCGATCTCGGTCAGACGGCTTTCCCATTCAGCGGTAAGCTGGGGAGAGGTCAAAGCCTCCGGCAGTACCACGGCCAGATTGATGCCGTCCTTGGTGGGAATGAGCTGCTTACCCTTTCTCTGGACAAAGCCCATCTGAACCAGCTTTTCCAAAATAGCGGCGCGGGTGGCCGGGGTTCCCAGCCCCTTGCGCTCGGCGTCCTCCGGCATATCCTCGGCTCCGGCCCGTTCCATAGCAGACAGCAGCGTATCTTCCGTGTAGGGTTTGGGCGGCGTGGTGAAATGCTCCGTGACGGATGCAGCCACATCCGCAAAGGTCTGGCCCTCTTTAAGCTCCGGCAACTCCCGCACGGTCTCGGCGTCCTCGTCGGAAGCGGTTTTCAAAGAGGAACGGAAACGGCGGTCAATCTCTTTCCAGCCGGGGGAAAGAACGGTTCTGCCCTTGGAGGTAAACTCTTTCCCTGCACAGGTGAATGTGGCGGTGACGGCCTCATATACATAAGGCCCGGCCACGGCGCACAGCACTTTGCAGCAGATCAGGGACAGCAGCTTTCGATCACTCTCGGCCAATCCGTCAAAGCCCTGCTTCACAAATTCAGCGGTGGGGATGATAGCGTGGTGGTCGGACACCTTTTTGCTGTTCAGGATGCGGTCAAACTGCGGGGAAATGTTCAGGCCCTTGGCGAAAGGCACCAGCTCCCAAAGGCCGGACACAAGGTTTTCGGCCACGGGCAGCATATCATCGGTCAAATACTGGCTGTCCGTTCTCGGATAGGTCAAGAGCTTCTTTTCGTAGAGTGTTTGGGCGTAATCAAGGGTTTGTTTGGCGGTAAAACCAAAGAGCCGGTTTGCCTCCCGCTGCAAGGTGGTCAGGTCATAGAGCTTGGGCGGTTGCTCCGTCTTTTTCTCCCGCGTTACGGAAGCACAGACGGCCTGCGCTCCGGCACAGGCCGTCTTGACGGTGTTTGCTTCGCCAGCATCAGAAAAGCGGCTGCTTACTGCGTCCGCGTCGCCTACACCGATATGGACGATGTGATATTTCTCTTTCTTGAAATTCGTGATCTTGGCGTCGAGCTCCACCAGCAGATTCAGGGTCGGGGTCTGGACGCGGCCCACGGTCAGGGTCTTGTGGTACAGCACGGAGAAAAGCCGGGTGGCGTTGATGCCCACCAGCCAATCGGCTTTCGCCCGGCACAGGGCCGATTGATACAGCGGGTCATAGTCCGTTCCCGGTTTCAGGTGTGCAAAGCCGTCCCGGATGGCGCTGTCCTCCATACTGGAAATCCAGAGGCGCTTGAACGGCTTCTTACAGCCTGCCATCTGATAGACGAAACGGAAAATCAATTCTCCCTCCCGTCCGGCGTCAGTGGCGCACACAAGGCCGGTCACGTCGTCACGCTCCATCAGGGAACGCAGAACGTCAAACTGCTGTTTCTTATCGTCGGGAATAATATACTGCCACGGCTCCGGGAGGATGGGCAAATCCTCATAGCGCCATTTCTTGAAACGCTCGTCATAGCGGCCAGCGTCAGCAAAGGACACCAGATGCCCGATACACCAGCTCACCACATAGCCGTTTCCCTCCAAATAGCCGGCGTGTTTTTCCGTGGCTCCGATCACGCCCGCAATGCTGCGGGCCACGCTCGGTTTTTCTGCGATTACAAGTTTATGGGTCATTCCTCATCCTCCTGTTCACTTACAAAATCTGCCTCCGTGTCAAACTCGGTTTCGGGTTCCTCGTCCTCCAAATCCTCGTCGTCCCCAAAGTCGTATTCGTCCAGATCGTCGCTGCCCTTGGTTTCAGCCTTGGGCTTTCTGAATTTGAAATAGTAGAGGGCCGCGCCGCCGCCAGCCAGTGCCACCACAAGGAATACGATCAGGCCGCCAGCACCGGAACCGCTGCTTTTGGCTTCCCCCTGTGGGGCCTTGGTTTCCTCCGGCTTATTTTCCTGCGGCTCCGGCCCGCAGCACTCGGTCATGTTGGTTTACCTCTATGAGCCTATACATGAAAGATGTAATATGGTCAGGCGTGAATACCTGTCCGCTTTCCGACTTTTTCTTGTAACGGTTAAACTCGTTGAAGAATATACCCATTACATCTTCACCATTCCAATAATCGGAATTAACACAATCGGAAATTTCAGAGACCCATGTTATAAAGTTGTCTATTGCCTCTTGATTGTTTGTCATATTCATTTTTATTTCTGAATAGACTTCAACAAGAAGGTCTAATTTCAAGTTCTGCTTTCGGTCTTTTTCAAGCGACTTAGACAAGGTATTCAGTATGGAAGATGTCATGAGAGAATATTCCATTCCCTTTTCAAGCATTGCTCCATACCTTTTTGCGACCAATGCACAAGCAGTGATAATCATCCTATGGTATAGATTCTTTATGCCAAATTGGACATGTAAACAGTCATTTATTTTTTTAGTAAGCGAATATATCAACTGCTTATTAATCCGATTTTCTTTGAATAATGCAATATAATAGCGTTTGTTTTGTAGAGTTTTAGCAACATCCGCTATTTCTTCATATTGCCCGCTTCCTTTAATGTATTTGATAACACGAACATCCGTTCCGTTGTAAAGAATACCCACAACACATTTGTATTGCTGGGCTGCTATTTCTACATTTTTGACTAACTCCGCATAGTGCTTTTCAGAAAAGATATCCTCTTTTTCGGATTTGGTTTCTAAAATAATAGCTATATCTTGTTTGTCATTGGGAAGATACCAACCATCGGGCTTGTCTGAAACACCTTTAAAGCCCAATTGATTGAAAGTTGTTATTTGCCCTGTTCCTTGCTTTACACCAAGGTCTTTTTCGTCAAAACCAAGTATAACTTTTGCGTTATCTCTTATTTCGTCTTCTGTCAAATACATTGTTCAAGATCGAGGATTCCATTATTAGGTAACAATAATTCCCGTACATCCATTTTTAGAATGTCTGCAATTTGATATAGTACAAGAATAGTAGGCTGTACTTTGTTTGAGGCATACAGATTGACCATGTTGAAAGTCTTTCCAAGCTTATTTGCCAATTCGGTTTGGCTGATACCTCTTGCCGCCAAGGCCTCTCTTATACGATTCCTGCACATATTATGTTTTGCACATCATTGTTTATTGAGTGCAAAAATATAAAATTTAATTTGGTAATCTTCGTATAGTATCGAAAAAATACTACTTTTGTACCTGAAAGAGTTACTCTATGAAGTAAAACAAAGCAGAACAAGGCAATAGAGACGGTTGCCAACTCATTACCTGAAAACAAGGTAATTATTCTAATCTTCTTTATTCTAAGAGGTTATAAATCATATACAGATTTACTATAAAACTTTGATATATCAGCGGATTAGCCTACTTTTCAGAGTGATTAAGTTGAAAATGGTACTCTATCTTGAAATAAGAGTATTCAATTACCTCTGCAAGATGTGTTTGTACTATACTGTCGTTGTTTTATTTCTTTATGATTTTGTAAATATATGAATAAAATTGAAAACTTAAATAGGGGGGCCGTTATGTGTTCGTTATTCTATCGTTGAAATATGGCTTTATAGGAACGGACAATTAGCGAGGAGGTAGCGAGGACGTAGAACAAGTATGTAAGTTTTGGTATGCAGGAAAAAGAGTGATGGAGTTGATAATATCATGCGGGAGAGAGATTTTTGGGAGGGTAAAAAGGGGGATATAATGAAGATGCGAACTTTTTTATTATCTTTATCCCCGAAAATATATGTTTATCGAATGAAGAAATTTGGCGTTATTATATTCTTCTGTTTGGCGACATTGGGGGTGTCGGCACAATGGAATACGGCAAATATGTTGCGAGTGGGAAAGAGTGCGATCATGTTTGACGACTACGTGAGTGCGATCGAGAATTTCAATAATATCATACGGATAAAGCCCTTTTTATCCGAACCTTATTTTTTCCGGGGACTGGCAAAGTTGAACCTTGATGATTTCGAGGGAGCTATCCGGGATTACACGCAGGCGATAGAGCTGAACCCGAACTATTTCCATGCTTATATGTACCGGGGGATTGCCTATCATAATATGAAACAGTACGAGGAGGCTATGCATGATTATAACACGGCGATCGCGATCAATCCGGGTGAGGCTTACGTGTATGCGAACAGGGCAATTACTGAGGCTGATATGGGAGATTACAAGGCGGCGGAGAAGGATTATTCGAAGGCGTTGATTATCGATAAAAATTTATTACCGGCATATTTGAACCGGGCAATCATGCGGGAGAAACTGGGTGATCAAGAAGGAGCCATCGCGGATTGTAACATGGCCATCAAATTGAATATGTTTTCGGATGATGCTTATGGTTTGAGGGGATATTTAAGGTTTCAAGCAAAAGAGTATCACGATGCGATAGAGGATTACAACAAGGCTTTGAAGATTAACCCGGAAAATAAGCGGATTCTTATGAGCCGGGCGATTACGTGGTACGAGATGAAGAAATATCCCGAGGCATTGGAGGATTACACGGCAGTCTTGAAGGTGGATAGTACTTACGCGTATGCTTATTATAACCGGGCTTTGTTGAGGTCGGAAATCGGGGATGTGAATAATGCCATTCAAGATTTTGACCAAGTGTTGGAAATGAACCCGGATAACATACTGATTTATTTCAATCGCGGGTTGTTGAAGATGGAGATTAAGGATTACGAGGGAGCTTATAACGACTTTTCTCAAAGTATATCAATATACCCGGATTTCGTGAAGGCGTATCTGGCAAGGGCTGCGACGAGCATGGATATGCGGGATTACGATGCGGCCGAAAAGGACCGTTACAAGGCGGAGGAGATCATGGATCGGTATCGACGGATGAAAGACGGAGACCAGAATGCCTTGGTAGATACCACAGAGAATTTCAAGCGATTGATAGATATAAACTCCCGGGATGACCGGATGAAAGACGTGATTAACGGACGTTTGCAAGACCGGAACGTGATTATCGAATTGCAGGATATGTTTATCGTGCAATACCTGTCGCTGGATACATTGCGGAAAGGGAAAGTGCAATATTTCGACAAGCGGATCATGAAGTTTAATCAGGAGCATAATTATAACCCGGCCTTGACAGTTTCAAATAAGAAATTTAATTACCCGAGGGAATTCGAGGATAATTATATCGAGAGTTTGTCTTCGGATATTCGGAAAAACAAGAATGTCACGGATGCTTTGTTGCTGCGCGGTTCGTTGTATCTGAATCGAGGAGATTACACGAAAGCGATCGAGGATTTCCGTGCAGTGTTGGAGCGTGACCCGAATCATCTGTTCGCTTTGATGAACTTGGCAAGCGCCCGTTCCCGGATGTACGATTACATCGAGTCGATAGAAGAGAAGACTTCCCGTGTCGTGGGTGAGGAGAAAAAAGTGGAGCGAAACGTGGATTATTCTTTGGTGCTGGAGGGGAATAACAAATGTTTGGAGATTGATCCGGAGTTCGTTTTTGCCATGTTTAATATTGCTAACGTGTATGCCAAGAGCGGAGAGATTCAGAAAGCAATCGATATGTACACGAAAGTGCTGGAAGTGGATAAGGATATTGCCGAGGCTTATTTTAACCGGGGCTTACTCTATATATACCAAGGAAACCGGAGTGCTGCTAACGTGGATTTGAGTAAGGCCGGGGAGCTTGGATTAACGGATTCTTACAGTATCATCAAGCGCTATTGTTCGGTGGAGGAAGAGTAAGAGGAGATAGAAGTTCATAAGGTCTATAAAGTTTATAAGGTTCATAAGGTTCATAAGGTCGGTGGAGCCCTGCGAGGCTCTTTGGTTACGGTTACTGGGGCAGCCGGGGGGCCTTGTGTGGTTGGAATCTAAAATCTAAAATTTAAAATCTACAATTTTTTAATTCTCCATTCTTTGGGGTAGTAGTTATTTACCCGGTTGCCGACTTCTTTTACCCAGCCTAGCCCGATGCCTTTGTAGGTGATGAGAATCCATTCCCCTTGAGGGGCCTCGAAACGGATGTCTTCTTTGCGTAGGAATTGGAGGGCCGTGGAGAGGTCCACTTCTTGACGGGTAACGTGTTTTTGTTGCAGTTTGTGGTATAGAGCCAGAGCGTGGGCGGGTTTCGTCTTCCCTTTAATACATTCTCCGATTTCACATCCTTTATAAATGACCCCGGCTTTGGAGGAAAGGTATTGGATAAATTCGGCGTGTTGTTTGGGAAGGATGCCTAATGTTTCTCCCGCGATGTAAGGTGTGTATTTTGTCATGTCCGACAGGAGGGGGAGGATGTCTGCCGGGAGTTTGACCGCGGGGGACGGGGTAGCTCGCTTTTCTTTTTTCATGGTAAAGGGTGTCCCGTCATTTTTTTGAATGACTCCCATGAATAAACCTTCTCCGCTAGTTTTGTGCGGGTAGAAATGGTACCCGTGGAGAGGAGAGGGGGACGGGGTGATGGCTGTAAAATTATGCCGGATTTCAACGGATGATGCATCGAACGTGGTTAAAATCCAGTTTAATATATCTTCATTTTCTCCGGGGTTGTAAGTACACGTGCTATACACGAGATAGCCCCCGGGGGCGAGAGCATCCCACACGTCGGAAAGTATTCTTTTTTGACGCTCTTCGCAAAGACGCAGATTATTCTCGCTCCATTCCATGATGGCTTTTTCGTCTTTCCGGAACATACCTTCCCCGGAACAGGGTGCATCCACGAGAATCATGTCGAACGCTCCCTTCATTCCCGTGAAACGATTGGGGTCGCTGTTGGTGACAACAATATGATCATATCCCCATTTAATAATATTTTCTTTGAGAATGGAGGCTCTTGATTTGATTATTTCGTTGGAAACCAGTAGTGAATCCTTGGGTAGATTGTTTGCCAGTAACGTGGATTTACCACCCGGAGCCGCGCATAGGTCGAGAACCCGGAGAGGGGTATCCCCGGTTATCTGCTGAAGAACGACTTGCAGAAACATGGAGGAGGCCTCTTGCACGTAATAAGCTCCCCCGTGTAGCAACGGATCGGAGGTGAACGAGGGACGCTCCTTCAAGTAGTATCCATTACTGCACCAGGGTACTTGTCGGGAAAGTAATTCCGAGAAGGGGAGATCGGTGTTTGCCGTTTTCTCCGGGTTTAACCGGATGGAAGTGGGGGACTCCGAAACTAACGCTTGGAAAAAGGTTTCCGATTCGTTTCCAAGGAGCTGCTGCATCCTTTCTGTAAATGCTGGCGGTAATGAGATCATAGACACTTTGGATTAATGGGGCAAATTTAGTGATTTATTTCCTGATATATTTTACCTTTGCGAGAGAAAAGAGATCGTGGAGTTGATTAATAGACAGAAATAGAATGATTGAGATTAACGAAAATTTTAGTTTAAAAGAATATAACACGTTTGGTATAGACGTGACTTGTAAATATTTTGTGAAGTGTGATCAAGAGAGCGAATTATTGGAATTTGTGGGATCATACGAGTTAGACCCGGAGGAAATTCTACTTTTGGGAGGGGGAAGTAACTTCTTGTTCACGGAGAACTTTGATGGGGTTGTCTTTTATCCCGTGATGCAAGGGTGTGAGATCGTGAGGGAAGATGATAAGTACGTGTTTGTCCGGGTAGGAAGTGGTGTTGTGTGGGATGATTTCGTGGCGTGGGCTGTCGAACACGGGTACGGAGGGGTGGAGAATCTTTCACTGGTTCCCGGCCATGTGGGAGCAACCCCGGTGCAGAATATCGGGGCTTACGGGATGGAAGTCGGGGAATGTATTGACCGGGTGGAAGCCGTGGATATTGTGAAGGGTGAAAGGGTGACGATTGATGCCGAAACATGTCGTTTCAGTTACCGGGACTCTATTTTTAAACATGAGTGGAAGAACCGTTTTCTAGTAACGTATGTCACTTTCCGTTTGGCAAAACATCCCGAGTTCAGATTACATTACGGGAGCGTGAAAGATGAAGTAAACCGTTTGGGTGAACTTTCGTTAAAAACGATACGGCAGGCCATTATTCGCATACGGGAGGCTAAATTGCCGGACGTGAAGGTATTACCTAATGCCGGGAGTTTTTTCAAAAACCCGATGGTTGAACGTGCCGTTGCGGATGCCTTGCTGGAAAAGTATCCCGCGCTGCCGATTTATACCGTGGATGAAGGGCATGTGAAATTGGCTGCCGGGTGGTTAATCGAAACTGCCGGATGGAAGGGAAAAGTTGTCGGCAATGCCGGGGTACACGACAAACAAGCGCTGGTGTTAGTGAACACGGGCGGGGCAACTGGCATAGAAATTGCACATTTAGCTAACGAGATAAAGAAATCCGTGTTCCTTCAGTTTGGAGTATGGTTGGAACCGGAAGTAAACGTGATATAAAAGTGATATTAAAAATTCTGTGATTGACGATTCAATGATTAGGAGATTAAAAAGGAGGGGTGAGGTTGTGGGTGGAAATCACTTAATCGTAAATCATTAAATCACTCAAACGATAGGATCTAAAATTAGAACGGGATGGTAAAATATTCGGAAGAGATAGATATTCGGGGGCATTATACGGATTTGGAAGGACACTTGATCATGAAGTCCTTGTGCGATCTGTTTAATGACGTGGCGAACGTACAGACTTATGCGCTGAAAATAGACGTGCCCACGTTGAACGAGCAAGGATTGACATGGATGCTACACAAGTTACATATTTTGATTAACCGGATGCCGGAACAGGGGGAGAACGTGACGTTGGAAACATGGCCGTCGGGTATTGATCGTTTATTCGCGATTCGTGATTTTAGAATGGTGGCAGGAGAAGAGGTTTTATTGCGGGCTACTTCAGAGTGGATGGTGATAGATGTAAATCGTCGCCGTCCCGTGCGTTTACCGGCTTGCGTGACGGAGACCGCCGCTTTCTGCGTGGATGGTATTCGGGAAATTCCTTTCGAGTTGGATACGAAAAAAATGCCGATAGACTTCGAAAGCACCCGTCGTTTCACGGCAACATACGATAATATCGATTTCAACAAGCACGTCACTCAAGCCACGTATGTGCGCTGGGTTACTAATTCTTTGTCTTACGAGTTCTTGAAGGACCACGAGATCACGGAGTTAGAAATTATTTACGAACATGAAGTGTTACCGGATAGTGTTGTGTGTGCCGGATGTCATGTTGAGGAGGAAGAAAATCGTGTGAAAGTATATCACCAAGTGAGAAATGAAAGTTTGGATAAAACGCATTGTTTTGCTGTTAGTTACTGGAAAAAGCGGTAAGAATTGGGTGCATCTTTTACTGTTTATTTCGTGAAATTCGGGTTAAAATACCGCTTATTTGTTTTGCGATAACGAGAAAATACTATATATTTGCGCCGTTAAAAAATGCCCAAGTGGTGAAATTGGTATACACGCTACTTTGAGGTGGTAGTGGCCGTTCGGCTGTGCAAGTTCGAGTCTTGTCTTGGGCACAAATACCCTTCCTAATCGATTGATTTTGAAGGGTATTTTTGTTAAAGAGAATCCCTGTTGGAATGATTACGATTTTGGATATCGTTTTCTTTAAAGCCTGTTTAAATTTTGTTGAACAAAATCTTGTCGTTGTTTGATTACCTCTAGGTCATGCCAATGTTCCTTCGATGTTCCTATATGTCTTCTTCTTGATTCGTGCCGCGTTTAAATGTGTTTCCTCCGGCGATCACTCGCAAGTGACACGGAGAAAGCACGGAGAAGACACGGAGAAA